>OGRS01000589.1_pt1 | contig 32026 bp, 32 predicted proteins | sample 1553561 | NCBI WGS metagenome assembly OGRS01 (sample SAMEA2580103, study PRJEB22360) | human gut metagenome | biome: human gut; feature: human-associated habitat; material: faeces | place: Denmark | collected 2008/2010
CGTTGCTGCGGGCATTTTGGCTCGCAGCGAGGGAGTTTCCAAAGGAACAGGCACGAATCAGCGATTTGTAAAAAACGCTCTCAAAAATGCGGAGTTGCCACCTTGATTCTTTCAAATATTTGTTTTTCTTTTATTTCTGTCACATATATGCAAGCCGTCATTCAAATCACAATTTAATCATTGAGGCTTTTTGCTTCTTCAAATTCTTTCACCATAACATCGCTAGGTTCTTCTGTACATAAACTAACTACGATGATCAGAATAGAAGATACAATAAATGCTGGTAACAGGCAGTAGATTCCAAAAATTCCACCTAATTTTCCCAGAGTCACTGGCCATACAAGTGCAATGATACCTCCACTTAACATTCCAGCAATTGCTCCTTTTAAGTTTGTTCGTTTCCAGAATAATGCAAACAGTGTTAATGGGCCAAATGCTCCACCGAATCCTGCCCATGCATTTTCTACTAATCCGAATACAGAACTGTTTTCATCCATTGCGATAAAAACACCGATCAATGCGATCACGATCGTTGTGATCCTTGAAACTAACAGTACCTTTTCTTCAGACATTTCTTTCTTAAATAATCCTTGGAATAAGTTCTTTGATACGCAGGATGATGCAATTAAAAGCTGCGAATCAGATGTACTCATTGTTGCTGCAAGAATTCCTGATAAAATAACTCCTGCCATAAATAATGGAATCAGTCCTTTAAATAAATGTGTTGTCATGTAGATAAAGATTCTCTGATTTCCATTTCCAGATAATTCTGCTACATTGGGATAAAGTGCTGCTCCTGTAAATCCGATACATACGGCTACACTTAAAGAAATCAATACCCAGATCATTGCGATATTTCTTGATTTCTTTACTTCTTGTGGGTCACGGATCGCCATGAATCTTACAAGGATATGTGGCATACCAAAGTATCCAAGTCCCCATGCAAGTCCGGATAAGATTGGGATCACACCCTGTGATACTGCACCTCCTGTTGCTGGGTCATGGTACTTCATAACATCAAAGAATCCTTCCATTGCCTGACCGTGTGCAATAACATTCGCTACTCCACCTGCATTCACAACTCCAACGATCAGTACGATCACAATGGCAAATGACATTAATAATCCCTGAATCAGGTCTGTTGTACTTGCTGCTAAGAATCCACCCATGGATGTATATAATACAATAACGATCGCACAGACGATCATACTCTTCTGATAATTTAATCCAAATACAGAGTTAAATAATGTACCACATGCAGCAAATCCTGATGCCGTGTATACTGTAAAGAAAATAAGGATCATGACTGCAGAAATACTGCTTAAGATCTTCTTATCATCTTTAAAACGATTACTGAAGAAGTCTGGCACTGTGATCGCATTATCTGCTACTTCTGTATAATGACGTAATCTCTTTGCCACGATCTTCCAGTTTAAGTATGTACCAAGGATCAATCCGATTGCTGTCCATCCTGCCTGGCTGAATCCTGTTGCGTATGCAAGTCCAGGAAGTCCCATCAACAGCCAGCTGCTCATATCAGATGCCTCTGCACTCATTGCAGTAACCCATGGTCCAAGTCCTCGTCCTCCAAGGAAATAGTCTTCGGATGTCTTTGTCTTCTTACTGTAAATGACACCAATCCAGATAACCATTGCCATATAGAGAACCATTGCGATCAATATTGGTAATTTCATATGATTTCTCCTCTTCTTTATGTGTATTTATCTTCATGATCAAAGTCTTGTTTGACCTGAATTTTGACATGATTGTCTATTTTATCACATTCTTTGGATTGATTCAAGAAAAAGACAATTACTCGACATGCTCCGGCATGACAACAGCTGCCACAATATATAACAACAATCCTGTTCCTGTTGTGCATAATGCTGCTGTAAGGATTCGTACCAAAGTTGGATCTACCTCAAAATATTCTGCTAATCCTCCACATACACCAAATAAAAAACGGTCTTTTCTTGATTTATATAATGTTTTCTTCATTTCCTTTTCCTCCATCTATCTGTTACTTTGTTTTACAATATTGTATTATCGAAATCAATCATAAGATCTCCACTTCCACAATCTATATTAATCCATCTTAATGCATTGGTATTTCGTTTCTTAAGATCATCTTCGAAAAGTATATCTCCAATCTTAACATCTCCACTTCCGCAATCTATATTATAGTTATAATCTTTTTCTGTTCCTGCCATTGTCAGTGTAATATCTCCAGAACCCAGATCAATCTCTGTCGTTGATGCTGTAATCGTTGACAGATCAATATCTCCACTTCCACAGTCTATGTCAAGTTCGTCTGTGATATTCAAAGAATCTGACGCAATGTCTCCATTGCCACAATCCATGAAAACTTTCTCAAAGGTAACTCCTTTGGGCAGAATAACTGTGATCTCATCGTTTGATTGAAACCAAAACAATTTAAAATGTCTGCTCTTCTGCTTGATTTCAATCTCTCCATCTGACTTTAATATCACTGGCTCCCAGCTTCCTTTTTTCTTTATGATCAGACGATCCTGATTTCCATTTTGTAGCTTAACATTTCCACTTCCAATATCAATATTTAATTTTCTGATCTGATCTGCTCTTATATTTCGTTCCTCTGTCTGTAATTTACCGCTTGTCTTTCCTTCTGCATAATTTCGAATCTGTCTTGGATCTGCACCCATAACAAATGCTGCTATGATGCATCCGATTCCTGCAACAGCCGTTACTGATATTAATATCATGCATACTTTCTTAAATGTCTTCAAACTTATTCACATCCTCTCCCAAAATTTCTGTTCCAAAATTCACGGATCTTTGCAATGATCCATGGAATGGCAGTTGCACAGATCCATACAAGGAACCATAATAACAAAATTCCACCAGCGATCATCAGAAAACCGCCGCCCATCAACAATAAACCATATGGAACTGTCGTAAACATCTTATAAATTCCAGCACCGACCAGTCCAAGTCCTCCAAACAACAATCCTGCACAACTGCCAAAAATTCCTCCTGCAATTCCAATCACAATGCCAAAAATACCAGGAATCAGCCAGCTTCCCACAAAGACAAGAATTAAGATCATCAAAATGATATTCCGGTTTCTTCTTCCATTCATATGCCATCTGCTGCCCTGTTTGGCTTCCTTTTGTGAGTCTTTTCTACTCATCTGCTGGTAATCTTCGTAAGTTTCCTGTCTATATCCTTCTTCTGTATACTCACTGCTTGCCTGATTTTCCTGTACAGAATCACGGATCATCTTCGCGATCTTCTCTGGGGAACCAAGTTCCTTGATCACCTGTTCTTCTTTCTCTTCTCCTGCTTCCTCAAAATAATCTTCATAATATGCGATCGCATCTTCAATTTCTTCTTCTGGAAGATCTTTTAGTAAAAAAGATAATCTCTTTAAGTACTCCTCCCGGTTCATACTCTCTCTCCTCCTTCAAAAATTCCAGATATTCTCTGGGAATATTGTTTCCATTCTTCTTTATATAACGAAAGCTGTGCTATTCCCACAGACGTAATCTTATAATATCTGCGGTTTCTGCCGCCGTATTGCTTATCATAAACTTCCAGGCAGCCATCCTTCTTAAGTCTCCTTAATACTGGATATAATGTAGATTCTGATACTTCTAACACTTCTCTTACATCCTGTGTGATCTTATATCCATACGTACCTTCTTCTTCTCTTGATACGACAGCCAGAACTACCGCATCTAACAGCGCAGCTCCTGTATTAAAAACCATTGGCATCCTCCTTACATCATATTATCTCTAATATTATGATGAGAGTGTCAAAAGTAAATTTTGCCACTCTCTGATGCATCCAGATTGCTTCATTGCTACGCAATTTATACTTTTGACACTTGCATCATATTATACGCCATATAATATTATATTTTTCATATTATGTCAACTCGCTGTAGATTTCTTATATAGTGTAATTTACATGAAAAGAAATCTGCTGTAACTAAAAAGAGACCATCACATATCTCTATGCAATGATCTCTGCAATATTTATTTCCTGTTTATTTTAAAACTGTTTTGAGCTGATTGACTGCTTTGGCACTTGTCTTGCTCTTTAGATCCTGATAGTCAAAGAATGCAAATCCATCCACATGTTTCTTTCTTGCATACTGTACCTGTTTCTTCAAGACTTTTGTATCACTCTTCCATTCTTTTCGTTCTGCACGATTCTGGCCAACATTATGTCCCGCACGATATACTGCGATTCCAATATAAAGTTTGACTTTCTTACTCTTTGCTGCCTTGATCCAACGATCTGTCACTTTATTAAATTTTGCAGTTGGATGTTTAAATCCCCAGTATACCTGTGGGCAGATATAATCAACATATTCTGTAGAATTTAACCATTTATAGATATCTACATAATATGAATATTTACTCGTCAGATTATCAATATTTCCTGCCGGACTGATACCATATGTTACATTTGGATCTACACTTTTTACTGCTTTTTTCATCTGTTTCACAAGAGTATTTACCTGTGCACGACGGTAAGTATAGATACTTTTCTTTTTCTTCTTATAAGAAGATTTGTTGTATTCTTTTGCATCAAATGCCTTTTTGACATTACGTTTTGTAAAAGATGGATAGAAATAATCATCCATATGAATTCCATCGACATCATAATTTTGTACGATTTCTTTTACTCCGTTTGTGATCAGTGTTCTGACCGCTTTTTTGGATGGGTTGTAATACAAACTTCCACCATAAGATAATACATTTCTTCTTGTAGACTTCTTGGCATGCCATTTTCTTGCCTGATTATTCTTTGCAAGTTTCTTATAATTCGTAGAGCCTGTTGTTACACGATATGGATTTACCCATGCCTCGATCTTCATGTCATTGTCATGTGCAACATCTACCATGATCTTTAATGGATCAAACCCTGGATTTCTTCCCTGTTTTCCAGAAATGTATTTAGACCATGGGAAATACTTTGACTTATAAATCGCATCTCCAAATGGTCTTACCTGCACGATCACGCGGTTCATTCCAAGGCTCTTTCCTTTTTTGACAACTCCCGTAAAGTAGGTACGGAAATTTGCTGCCGTTCTCTTTTTATATTTTGCACGATAAGAGTCATAATCATAGAAAGAAAACCAGAATGCTTTATATTCTCCCGTGGACTGTGTCTCTTCCTGCTGTGCCGTTGTAGTTTCTGTTGTTGTTTCCTGTGAAGCTGTTGTCGCTTCTGTCGTTGTTCCCTGTGCCGGGTCATTTCCATCTCTTGCTGCTGCCAATACCATATGGCTGCATAAATTCACAAACATTGCACTGACAACCAATAATGCGATCCATTGTATCTTTCCTAATTTTAAATGTTTCATATTTCCCTCCGATGTATCTCCTGTCTGCTGTTTTATTTTATTAAATCCATTCAAAATGTTCACATGCTTTCTTAATACCGTCATTGACATTTGTATCGGTCACATAACTTGCCATATCTTTTAAATCCTGGCATCCATTTCCCATGGCAATGGCAAACCAGTCTTTACAGAACATATCCATATCATTGTAATCGTCCCCGAATACAACCACATCTTTAATGTCTGCGCCAAGATATTCCATCATCTTCACAATACCACCACGTTTATTATCTGGCTGGAACATTAAATATTCTGGTTCAAATCTCAAATGCCCGATCAACTCTTTCTTTGTAAGTTTCTCTTCTTCCTCTTTTGGAATAGCTACATAAATCTTGTAAATCGCGTCGACACTGTCAATATCTAACATATCATCGATGATATATCTGGTTGGTTCTTTTCTCTTTCCAACCTGTCTTAGAAATTTATCGTCTGTCATATAGACATCTTTCGTATCATCAAGAGCTACACACCATCCATACCCTAATTCTTCTGACTGATGAATGATCTGTAAACACCCTTCTTTATCCAAAGGAATATTTTCCACTAATTCATTGTTGATCACACAGCCATTGCCTCCACAACAGACCATATTTTTAAACCCATTGGCTCCTGTGAATTTACGTGCTTTGTAATGTGCTCTTCCAGTTGCGATCGCAACAAAATGTCCATTTGCTTCTAAACGATCCAACGCCTCTCTGGCACTTGGCACGATCTTCCCTGTCGATCTATCTGTCAATGTTCCGTCAATATCAAAAAAGAAATATTTCTTTTCCATTGTTATCTACTCCTTATGAATTCTTATCATAACATTTTATTTATTGCAATGAATTTAACTGTTCATAAAATGTTGGATAAGACACATCCACACATTCTGAATCTTCGATCACAGTTTCTCCTTCTGCATTGATTCCTGCAATCGAAAATGTCATAGCGATTCGATGGTCGTATTTACAATTGATGCTTGCTCCATGTAATGGATTACCGCCTTTGATGATCATTCCATCGTCTGTCGCTGTCGCATCAACACCCATTTTCACAAGATTATCAACCGTTAATGCGATTCGATCAGACTCTTTTACCTTCAACTCTGCCGCGTCTTTGATCACTGTCTCACCTTCTGCAAATGCTGCTAACAGTGCAATAACTGGAATCTCATCGATCAATGTTGGAATGACTTCTCCACCAATCACCGTTCCTTTTAATTTGCTTGTCTTTACAACGATATCTGCTGTTGGCTCTCCCCCATTATCGATTACATTTTCTAATGTAACATCAGCTCCCATATCTTTACATACACGCAGGATTCCATCTCTTGTTGGATTGATTCCAACATTTTTTAAACGGATACATGAATTTGGTGTGATCAGTCCTGCCACGATAAAGAAAGTTGCTGAAGAAATATCTCCTGGAACCACGATATCTGTTGCGATCATCTCTTCTGGAGGTGTGATCGTCGCTGTTGTATCATGTGATTCTACTTTCACTCCAAAAGAACGAAGCATTAATTCTGTATGATTTCTTGATAATGCTGGTTCTGTCACACTTGTCTTACCATCTGCATATAATCCTGCTAATAACACACAGGACTTTACTTGTGCAGATGCAACTGGAGAATCATAATGTGTTGCATTTAATTTTGTTCCTTCAATCTTCAATGGTGCACATCCATTCCCATTCACACTTGTAATCTTTGCACCCATCTGTTCTAATGGTTTGATGATCCTTCCCATTGGACGTTTATTTAAGGATGCATCTCCAGATAATACAGTTTCAAAATCCTGACCTGCCAGGATTCCTGAAATCAATCTTGTTGTTGTTCCGCTATTTCCTACATCTAATGTCTCACTTGGTGCCTTTAAGCCATGAAGGCCATTTCCATGGACTGTAACGTTTGTTCCATCCTGTTCGATCAAAACACCCATCTTACGAAAACAATCGATCGTTGACAGGCAGTCTGCTCCTGATAAGAAATTGCTGATATGTGTTGTTCCTTTTGCTAAAGATCCAAACATAACTGCTCTATGGCTGATCGATTTGTCTCCTGGAATTGATAATTCTCCTCTAAGTCCCGCACTTTTTGTTAATTTCATGTTTTTATTTCCTCTCGTATACTGTGTAATTTTTATCTCTTAAGATTTTTGTCGCCTTCTTTGCTGATTCATCATCATATAACATGATCTTTAAAACACCTTCTTCGAATTCACGGTTGTGAATGATTCCAATATTCTTGATACTTACATGATTCAAAGCAAGCAAGGTTGTCGTTGTTGCGATCGTTCCTGGTTCATCTGGAATATCAATAAAGATCTCGTAAGATTTCTGGATCAGACCAACCGCACTGTCTGGCACAGAATCTCTATATTCTCCTGCCTGTTTAAAATAATTATTCAAATATTCTCTGTCTTCCATATCAAGTGCTGCGATCACATAGCCTAAATGATTCTGTGCTTTTTGCAGTAATTCTTTGATATTCTTCTTATTTGATAAAGAAATCTGTTCCCATACGACTGGAGATGAAGATGCGATTCTTGTGATATCTTTAAAACCACCTGCAGCTAACTGTTTTAAGATTCCATCATCTGTATCCATATTACTTACGATATGTACCAGTTCTGCTGCCACGATATGTGGTACATGACTGATCGCTGCAGTATAAGCATCATGCTGCTTATAATCCAAAATGATCGTTAATGCTCCTAATTCTTCAATGAAGTTTGTAAAATCTTTCACTCTTTGTTCGCTGACTTTCTTCGTTGGCGTGATAAAATAGTAAGCATTCTCAACTAATCTGTCAGAACTGAAAGAAAAACCTGCCTTCTCTGATCCTACCATCGGATGTCCTCCGATAAAGTATTCTTCCATTCCTAATTCTTCAATCTTTAAGTGAATCTCTTCCTTTACACTTCCTACATCTGTTAAAATACAATTTTCATTAATCGATCCTTTCAGATCTTTTAGATACATTACATTATATTGAACCGGTGCACACAAAAATACATAGTTGCATTCCGCAAAATCTGTTTTGCAGTCTGTAGCAATTGAATCAATGATTCCATCCTCCAATGCACTTTTGATCGTATCCGGGTTTTCATCCATTCCAATGAGTGTATAATTTGGAAAAACTCTTCTTATTCCCTTCGCAATGGATCCACCGATCAATCCTAAACCGATAAATCCGATCGTAAAATTGCTGTCTGTCATTGTTTTACTCTCCTTTTTTCTTGCGGTGATCACAAAATCTTCTCATTCTTTGATCACACTTAGTTTTTATTTTAACTTCCTGTATTTAAAAAGTCAACACTGACACGCTTTAAAGTGACAAAGTATTTTCCTCTCTATTTTCTTGGATTTCCTACTTGAATACCAAAAAAAAATGCTTTATGATTATCTTAACAATTATTTTACACTAACTTATTTTAATAAAGGAGTTTTCCAATGTTTGAAAAAGCCGTTATCTACGCAACAAATGCCCACAACGGTCAGACAAGAAAAGGCACCAATCTTCCTTTTATCATCCACCCTATGGAAGTTGCTGCCATCGTTGCCGCTATGACTCTCGATCAGGATATGCTTTGTGCCGCTGTCCTTCATGATGTTGTTGAAGATTGTGACGGAATCTCGATAGATGACATCCGTCGTGAATTCGGTGATATCGTTGCTTCTTATGTCTATCAGGAAAGTGAAGATAAGAGTAAGACATGGGTTGAGAGAAAAGGCCATACGATCGATTTCTTAAAGAACCGTGCATCCCGCAACGCTAAGATCATCGCCCTTGGTGACAAGCTTGCTAACATCCGTGCACTTTATCGGGATTATAACATCCTTGGCGAAGAGTTATGGGAGAGATTCAATATGAAGGATAAGAAGATGCAGAGTTGGTATTATCGTGGAATGATCGAAGGTTTTGCTGATCTTTCAGAATTTCATGAGTATGAGGAATACTGTCAACTTGTAAATGAAGTTTTCCCTGAAGAGTAACACAAAAGAAAAAAAGACTGATTTCGCAAACATTGTTAAATGTTTGTAAAATCAGTCTTTTTTTCAGATTCTGAACTCTTTTGCCATCAAGATCGTTGCGATCGCTAGCAAAATACTACAGATAAAGATAGAACTTCCTCCTGCACGACCGGTTAAAAATCCTCCGATCACTGCTCCAATAATGAAAAAAGTAATAATTCCATAATATCGTAAACTTTTTTGTTTTAATGTCTTATCTCCTGTTTTAAAGTACTGGCACAGTGCTTCTGTTCCACTTCTTAAATTACCAGTACACATCGTACTGGCAAATGGATGCCCATGAACCCTTCGAAATGTCTCCACCTGCATAGAACATACAAAAGAAATCAGTACATTCGCCACAACATCATATTGTCCCAGCGGAATAAATCCAACAACCGTTATCAGCACAAACTCAAGTGCCACAATTCTCTGTCTCCAATGAATCTTATGTTCTTCCTTATAAAAATGCTTTATGATCTCAACAAGAATTACGCCCACAGCAAATGCAAGAATTGGAACAAAATAGTAAAATGCCTGTGTAAAATCCCGCTTTTGAAGATTCACACCAAACAATACGATATTTCCTGTCTGTGCATTTGCAAATACATGTCCACGCATTAAATAACTGTAGGAATCAAGAAAGCCTCCTACGATTGCAAGAATTGCTGTTAAGAAAAAACTCTCTGACATCTGCAAACGTTTTTCTTCCATTAAATCTGCACTTCCTTTCCAAGCTCATAAAAAGATCCCATCAGTGTGATCATATCATCTAAATCTTTGCATCCGGCAGTTTCGTATGTTGAATGCATGGATAGCTGTGGAAGTCCGATATCTGCTGCCTTGAGCGATACCTGTCCAGTCAGGATATTACCAAGTGTTGAACCGCCTAACATATCCGAACGATTAAAGAATACCTGACACTTAATCTTTTCTTTTTTACACAGATATTTTACGAGTGCCGCTGAATTCGCATCGGTTGTATATTTTTGTGATGCATTGTATTTTAGTACAATTCCTTCATTGATATACGGACGGTTCGTAGGGTCTGTCTTATCCTGATAGTTCGGATGAACTGCATGAGCATTATCTGCAGATAACATAAAGCTGTCTGCCACCGCCATATAATATTCTTCTTCATTTTTTCCACAAAGATAACTGATCCTTTTTAATACCTCTGGGAAAAATGTTGATCCAGCCCCCTGTTTTGTACCGCTTCCGACTTCTTCATTATCAAAGACCGCACACACTGTGACATAATCTTTGGAAAGCTTTGCATTTAACATTCCTTCGATGGATGAATATGCACATTCAAGGTCATCTAATTTAGGTGCTGCAACAAATTCTTCGTTGATTCCTAGTGTTGTTCCTCTCATTCGGTTATATAAAAACAAATCATAAGATAAGATATCTTCTTTCTCAACGCCTGATTCTTTGGCGATCATTTCCTCAAAACCATCTTTTGTAAGATTTCCTCCACATAATGGCAGGAGATCTTTTTGTGGATTTAACTGTTTTGATTCATTTGAAGATCTTGACATATGAATTGCAAGATTTGGAATGATCATAAGATCTCTGTCAATATTGACCAACTGATCTTTGATCTGTCCGTTTTCTTCTATTATAATACGTCCCGCAACAGATAATGGACGATCAAACCATGTTTCTGGGATCATTCCACCATAACGTTCAATATTTAATTTCGTATAATGTTTCTCAACTGACATCTCGGGCTGTTCTTTGATCCTGTATGTTGGAGAATCACTGTGACTTGCCACGATATGAAATCCTTGAAACGCTTTCTTTGGCAAATGAAATGCTATGATAGAACTTCCATTTCTCGTAACAAAGTAACTCTTTCCTTCCGCCAGATCCCAATATTCTTTCTCTTCTAATTCCGTAAAACCATGTTCCAGAAACTGTTTTCTTGCATTCTCGATCACATGAAAGCAGCTTGGACTATGATCAATAAATTCGATTAAATTTTTGACATTGTTTTTCATCACTTTCCCTCCAAAAATTTTCTAACGATTATTCTAGCACATTTATATAGGAAAGAAAAGAAATGTGGTTATGTCAGTTTGATATATCTGTTATATTCTTTTATTATGCAAGCACTTTTCCTTCCGGAAATGCAGCTCTAAACACAAAACGTACAACAGGTCCTGCAATGATCAACTGATATGGAAGTGCCATTACAAAATTCTTTGGAATATTTGTCAGCCATATCATCAGTAAGTTTGAGAAATTTCCCATCTCAATACTAACTTCGACTGCTCCATAAAGTGACATAATGATCACCATAGGAACAACCATACAGCAAGATACTGAAATAACTTTTCTTAAAACAGAGCTGTCTGGTTTTACAAGATATTTAAATGCAAATCCTTTTGCGATCTTAGATACAAAGAACCAGTCGCAGCACATTGCAAAAATATATGCGATCGGGAACCCTAACCATCCGGCTTTGATGGATTCCATTGATAATCCTCCCATATGTAATGATACGTTGTATATGCTCATCCAAAATACCATCATGAAACACATGATGAATGTATAGATAAGGCTTTCTCTTTTATTCTGTGGCATTTTCTTTTCTCCTCTTCTTGTTGTAATAAATTGTTGCTTTTCTTCAAGAAATAAGGCAAAAAAATAGTGGAGACCCTCAACCAAACTCGTTGCGGATCTCCACTTTCTATTGTGTGCAATCTTCACTGCGTTCTTTCCTGCTTATTTCTTGTCAATGCATTATTATACACACTTTTTATGTCTTGTATAAGCACTTTTTTTAATTTCGTCACATTCTTTAATTTAATTATTATACATATCGTATTTTTGTGCATTTTCCACAATGAAATATGTTAAAATGTAATTAGAAACAATTAGTTTTTATATACTTAAGAAGGAGGGATTTTCTCATGAAAAGAAATGTATACCGGATTTTAGGTTGTTTTCTTTTTGCTTTTACATTATGCATTATGACACCATCATTTGCAAAAGCTTCTGTTAAAAACATACCTCAAACAAAAACTTCTGGAACTTATGTTGGTAATGTTGACCTCACTGGAGACGAAAATGCTGATTCTGTGATCATCCGTACAACACCCGATCAAGAAGGCTGGTACATCAACCGTTTTACGATCTATCTAAATGGAAAAAGGACCACAGAAATATCTCTCCGTGATCACGACTGTTATGACCTCACTGTAAAATATGCAAAAATGAGCACACAACATACATTTATCCAGATCATTGGCCGTGGTGAAAATGACTACGTTACTTATAATGAAATCTTTACTTATAACAAAAAATCCAACCAATTTCGCGTTGTAAAATCTTTTAATAATCGATCATCTTACGCTGAAGAAATCGTTACTGCCAATAAAAACTGTACGAAGCGAACTTGGACAAAACAGAAAAGATAAATATTCAAGATATTTTGCAAAAAACAAGTTTATCACTGCCAAAAAAGTAACTTTTTATAAAAAAGCTGGCAGAAAAAAAGTTGCTTTTCGTGTACCAAAAGGGAAAGCTGTAACTTTAAAGAAATTAATTTATTCTAAGAAAAAGATTTATCTACAGTTTAAATACGGGAAGAAATATGGCTATCTTCGTGTAAATCGGGCAAATTATAACTTTGAAAAACCACTTTTTCAGAATGTTAATTCACGATTAGCTGGCTGATCATTTTCAATACCAACCAAAATTCTCTAGTCTGGAACTCATCTTCTGAAAAACTTTATGCTGTGTATCAAAATCGAATACACAGCATATTTTTCTATTTTTATAAGAATTCTTTCCCTTCTTCCACCTGTTTTAACATACTCTCCAGTAATTTCTTTGCATCTGAAACCACACCATAATCACTGTATGCAAAGATCGCAGCCCTCGGATTATTATTGACTGAAATGATACAATCTGCATCAATTCCTGTCATATGCTGAATTGCCCCGGCAATACCGAATGCAAGATAGAGTTTCGGTTTTACGGAGATTCCTGACTGTCCTACCTGCTGTGTTGGAAGCATCCATCCTGCATCTACACACGGTCTTGTACATGCAACTTCCCCTCCGATCTTCTCTGCAAGTCTCTCAAGAAGCGCAAATCCTTCTTCTCCCTTCATCCCACGGCCACCGGAAACTATGATCCTTGCTGTATCCAGATGGACTTCTTTTCCACTTTTTCCTGCCGCTCCATGATAGATCAGATTTTGTTGTTCTTCCTTCAGACATTCTGGATGCACATATAACATCTCACCTTGTTTGTCTTCCTTGTATTCTGCTTTTCCCATCACTCCTGTACGGATCGTGATCACCGATGTCAAGGATGGATTGATCAAAAAGTCTGCCATATTTTTTCCATCGAATGCCGGTCTTGTGATGATAAGTTGTTCCTGTTTCTCATCGTATGTAAGTTTCGATGCATCACAGACTAATTCTGTATCAAATGCATAAGCTGTCTTTCCTGCAAGGACTCTTCCTGATGCCGTTCCTCCGATCAGAATCACTTTCGGATCCTTTTCTTTTAAAACTTCTATGACCGCATCATGATGCAGCTGCATATGTCCTTCTATTAATTTTTCATCTTCGATACAAAGAATTTCATCAACCCCGTAATTGTAAAGCTTCTTTGCCTCTTCTTTGATCCCACATCCTGATAGAATAACTGACAATGAAAGATCTCTTTCCTTCGAAAGTTTTCCTGCTGCCCCGATCAATTCCAACGTCAGCGGCATGATCTCTCTCTTTTGAATCTCTCCAACAACAACGATTCCTTCTTTTTTCCCAAAATTCATATCCAAACACCTCCTAGATCACGCTCTTTTGCTTTAACAACTGAAGAATCTGTGTTGCCTTTTCTTCTTCATCTTTTCCACCGATCATAACAAGTTTTTGCTGTTTGCTGCTTTTGACTTCATATTTTCTAAGTTGCGTTACTTTTCTCTTGGTCACAGAAAGATTCAGGTCTTCATTCGTCAATATCTTTGTCTTATATGTTCCATCATATGTTTTCATGATATCTGGTACGGATGGAAAACGGTTCTTGTTCTTCTCTCTGATAGAAAGTATCATTGCTGGAGTTTTTGCTTCTACCTTATATGCCATTTGATCACCCATACATGTTGCGAAAACACTTCCATCTTTCATCTCTGTGATCTCGTCAGAATACGCGATCAATGGGATTTCCAACGCACAAGAGGTCATAGAAGCCATATGGGCACTGTCTCCATCAATTGCCTGCCGTCCGCATAAGACCAGATCATATGGGTCAAGCTTTTTGATCACCGCTGCGACAATCTTGGCTACCTGTGATACATCCATATCTGCGAATTGGGGATCACTGATCAGGAAGGCATCATCAATTCCATAAGTAAGCGTCTCTTTCATAACATCTTCTGCAGATAATGGTCCAAATCCGATCACGTCTACAGTTCCACCATAGCGATCTCTTAAATCCAGTGCTTCTTTTATTACGTTCTTATCACTGTCATTTAACTGATCCACATCCTGATATTCATCTTTGATCGAATCATCTGGAATTTGTTTTAAAATCACAACAAATCTCATTTCGTTTCTCCTTTTTTGTTTATTTTGTAAATATTTTGCACGATAATTATGTTTCAAATTGTAACATTTCAACAATTCTTCGTCAAGCATTTTTACTTTCCATAAAAGGAGAAAAAAAGAGCCAAATACTACATTCAGCTCTTCTTTCTTCTATGATATATAAGGATTTATTTCTTTAATGTCTTCATCCATTCATCCATCTCAGCTCGATCTGCCATGGCTGCTAATGCACCTTCTTTTGTTGTTGTGTTCGCTGCATAAGCATTGGCAAAATCAAGGTAGTTTCTTAATGTGTCATCACTTACGGACTCCAAATCTTCTACTTCATCATTTAACAGACAGTATAGGAATGCTCCGATAAACGAATCTCCAGCACCTGTCGTATCTCGGACATCGATCTTATATCCAGAAGCTTCTACCACTCCATTTCTCGTATACACTTCTGCTCCGTCAGCTCCTTTTGTGTAGATAACGTATTTTGCACGATCAGCAAATAAACCGTCCAGAGCATCTTTGATATCTGTATGTCCTGTGATAAATTCCAGTTCTTCGTCAGAAATCTTGATGATATCTGCGTATTTTAAGAAATCATTGACTGTCTCTTTTAATTGATCAAGATCGTCCCATAATGAAAATCTTAAGTTTGGATCAAAAGATACTTTCACATTCTGCGCGATCGCCATATCGATCAATTTCTTGTGAGCTTCCTTCATTGGAGATTCCACAAGGTCTACACTGCAAAAATGAATCATTCCACAATCGTTTAAGATATCTGCCGGGATATCTTCTACACTGTAGCGTAAATCTGCACTGTTTTTTCTATAAAATTTGAAATCACGGTTTCCGTCAGAGGCAAGGGATACAAATGCTAAGGCTGTTTCCCCTTCTTTGTCTCTTGCGATATTAGAAGTATCGATTCCTGCTTCATCTAATACTTCCACGATATAATCTCCAAATGGATCATCTCCAAGCTTTGTTAAAAATTTGGATGGAATACCAAGCTTCGTAACTGCCCCGACTACATTGGCAGGTGCTCCTCCCGCAACTCTTTTAAATGAAGGTACATCTTTTAATCTCTGTCCCTTAACCTCAGGAATAAAATCAATCAGTGCTTCTCCGATCCCACATAATTTATTCTTCATGTCTTCCTCCTTCGATTTCAAATGATTTTAATGGATATACAGTCATTATACCAGAACATTCTCCATTAATCAGTAGTCTTCCATAATGATTGTAGATTCTTGTTGTAAAAACTTCTTCTCCATGATTCACAAAGATTTCTAAGGATGAAGTATCCGCAAAAATCTGAAGATGCTCTAATTTTTCTAATCTGACCTTTCTTGTTGATCTTCCACTTCCATAGACCCCAAGATTTAAGGTCAGGATATTGTCTTTATAGGAAAGAGTGATTCCTTCGCGCAGTGTCATTACCATTTCTCTGCATCGTTTAAAATCTACAACAGCTTCATAGATTGCATTTTGCATGATGATCGTTTGTCCATAACAAAATGTACAAACTGCTTTGTCCTCGCTTCGAAGTTGTTTTAATTCTTCGATTGGTTCCTGAATCAGTTTTCCGTCTCTTACGGATAATTCTCTTGGGATCGTCAGTGCATGCTGCCATCCTGCTTCTTCGGTTGGATTCGTATAGTCTGCGTCTGGGATTCCCATCCAGCCGATCAGAATCCTTCTTCCACTTTCATCCTCAAAAGTTTGTGGGGCATAGAAATCAAACCCACGGTCAAAAAGTTTGATATCTGTGATCTCATATTCATCGGTATCAAAATCATAGTCTAATTTCATTGCTGTGACCTGATGAACATTTTCGTAATCAATACCTTGTGTTTCTACTCCCTGTGGGCAGCAGATGATGTATAACTGTCCGTCCATCTCAAACAGATCCGGACATTCCCACATATAACCAAACTTCTGTGGAGTTGTGATACGATTCTTGTATGTCCAGTTCTTAAGATCTGTAGATTCATACAGAAGGATCATACCCACACCTTCGACATCCCTTGCTCCAAGAACCATGTAATATTTCTCATTTTTCTTAAAGATTTTTGGATCACGCACATGGTTGCTCATGTCAGCCGGATAATCGTCGGTTGTCATTAACAATTCCTTTTTGGTAAACTCATAGCCGTCTTTACTTGTAAATGTGATCGTATTACTTCCACGTCCATTGTTGATATAGTCATAATCATCTCTGTCAAAATATTTTAAATTTCCTGTGTAGAAATAGTGGATCGTATCATCTTCAATAAATGCAGAGCCGGAATAGACACCATGGGCATCAATGTCTTCATCTGGGAATACGACTGGTCCAAAATCTTCATAATGAATAAAATCTTTTGTCGTATAATGTCCCCATGTCTTTAACTCACCAGTTGGTTCAAATGGAGTGTACTGGTAGTAAATATGGTATGTCCCATTAAACTGGCATAAACCATTTGGATCATTTAACCATCCTGTCTTTGGCATTAAATGGAATTTTAATCGGTCTTGATCTGCTGCCACACGTTGTCTGTAAGCTTCATTTTCTTTATACCATTTTTCATAATCTGCCTTATAGACTTTCTTGTATTTTTCAAACATCTGCCCTGGTTTCCTTTCCTTCTTCGAATAATGATTATTTTAAATTCATGATCTTCGTATTATTGTCTGCATCCGCTACTTCAACCACTTCGACTTCTTTTCCTTTCGCATCTGCAACTAAGAACATCGTCTGTGTCTTGTATCCTTTTTCTTTCACAAGATCCATGTCAAAAGATAATAATTTATCACCTTTCTTTACTTTGGCTCCTGTTTCTACGAAAGTCTCAAAACCTTCGCCATTCATCTTAACTGTATCGATTCCTGCATGGATCAGAAGTTCTACTCCTGAGTTTAATGTGATCCCCATTGCATGTTTTGTAGGGAAGATCAGACTGATCGTTCCATCGGCTGGTGCATATACGATGCCTTCGCTTGGGTTGATCGCTACACCTTCTCCCATTGCCTTACTTGCAAATGCTGGGTCTGCGGACTTTGCTACATCTAAAACTTCACCTTTCATTGGTGCATATAATTCATTTGTTTCTTCTGTTGTATCTGCTGGTTCCTGTACTTCGATTTCTTTTACTTCTTCTTTAACCGGAGTCTCTGCTTTGTGATCTTCTCCTTCGACGTTAAACTTCTTCCAGAAGACTGCAGTTAAAACTGCGGATACTCCCATGGATAAGAGCAGTCCGATCACGAAGTTTAAGTAATCTTTTGGAAGCATGGACAGGAATCCCGGAAGTCCTGCTGCTCCTAATGCCTGTGCCAAAACTCCTGTTGCTGCACAATATGCATTACCTACGGCTGAACCGATGATGGCAGCGTAGAATGGATATTTTAATTTCAGTGTTACACCGAACATTGCTGGTTCTGTGATTCCAAGTAATGCAGAAACACCTGATGCAGAACAGATTGATTTCATCTTCTCATTCTTTGTTAAGAATAAAACTGCTAATACGGCTGCTCCCTGTGCTACGTTGTTCATACTTGCTGTTGTGAAGATAAAACTTCCACCTGTTGTTGCTTTGGCTGCGATCAGCTGTGTCTCGATCGCGATAAAGCTGTGATGCATTCCTGTTAGACAGATCGGTGCATATGCAAGTCCGAATAATCCTCCACCGACAAATCCAAGTGTGTTATATACCCATGTGATTCCATCTGCTAATAAGTTACCTGCTTCTCTTAACACTGGTCCTACGCAGATGAATGTTAAAAATGATGTTATCATGATAGAGATCAATGGTGTTGTCAGGTTATCTAACCATGTTGGTGTTACTTTATGTAACTTCTTCTCGATCGTTGCTAAAATAAATGCAACTGCTAATACTGGAAGTACAGTTCCCTGATATCCGATCGCCTGGATCTTAAATCCAAAGATATCCCATACTGGCGCTTTGGCGATACCGATGCTGTATGCACTTAACAGATCTGGATGAACCATGATCATACCCATGGCTGCTCCAAGATATGGATTCCCGCCAAACTTCTTCGTTGCGCTAAATCCGATCAATACTGGCAAAAATGCAAATGGAGCACTTGCAAACATGTTGATCGCTGTTGCCAGACCCTTAAACTGTGGGTACAGATCAATGACGGACTTGCCACTAAACATCGCTGCTGTCAGGATATTGTTCACTCCCATTAACAGACCACCTGCTACGATGGCTGGAATGATCGGTACGAAAATATCACTTAATAACTTTACTAATCTCTGAAGAACATTTCCTTTCTTCTCTTCTTTCTCAACATCTGCTGGTGTATCGACTGAGATTCCTAACTGCTTCTGTACTTCGTCGCACACTAAGTTTACAAGTCCTGATCCGAAAATGATCTGGAACTGTGACTGTGTTAAGAACACTCCCTTAACTCCTTCAATGTCGCTGACTGCATCTTCATTGCGAAGATCGTTGTCTTTTAACTGTAAACGAAGTCTTGTTGCACAATGCTGAACTGACTTAATGTTTTGTTTGCCACCAACATGCTCGATGACCTGGCTGGCGATTTTTGCGTAATCCATATCTTCTCTCCTTTTTTATTGTGAAACTTATTATGGTATCGGTTCCATATCTGTATCTTATAACTTTCTCTTCTATTTGTCAATAGTATTTATGGAATCGATACCACATTTTTTTATTTTATTACTTTTATTTGTGTTTTATGTGAGACGACTTAACAAAGCAACAGGTAAACGGCAAAGCCCTCCGTTCCGAGTAATACGGAAGGAGGGCGATATTATAAGCACGTATGAAGAATTTATGATCTGACACTTCCGCCTTCAATAAATTCATATCCCACAATCTGTTTCTTGGATACTGGTTCTCCTGTGATCATCTTAAGGATCGTTTCCGCTCCAAGGTATCCCATTCCATAGGAATCAAACTTTAGCGTTGTAAGCTCTGGCGTCAGGAGGGTACTTTCATCATATCCTCCAAACGCTGCCACAGACACTTCTTCTGGAATCCTCTTCTTATGTTCGTGTAAAATCTTATATGCACCAAACGCAAGCCGATCTGTTGCACAGATGATCGCATCTAAATCTGATTCCCTCTCAAGTAATTCTCTTGTAACCGTCTGTCCACCAATAAAACTATAATCACTCTTCCCTGTCACCGGTGTGATCCCATATTCTTTCAATCCATCTAACACGCCATTTCTACGCTCGATCCCAACTGCCTGGTCTGTCTCATAGACACCAATATATCCAACCTTTTGATGTCCTTTCTTCCCGATATACTCTCCGATCGTTTTCCCTGCATGATAATCATCATAAATAATGGAAATTCCATCTTCATAATCCTGTGTTAAAACAACCACTGGAATTCCCGCTTTCTTTAACAGCTCTTTGTGGTCCTTTGTGATCGCTATGGAACTGATTAAGATTCCATCCACATTTAACTGGATCAGGCGCTGGATATTCTGTAATTCCTGATCAATATCGTGGTCTGAGTTCTGAATAAGGGTTGTATACCCCTTTTCTCTTAAATACCGATCGATACTTGTGATCACACGGCTTGTGATCTTAGAATTTAATGTCGGCACAACTACACCGATCACGTTGCTTTGTTTCGCATTCAATCTTGCAAATGCATTCGGTGTATAGTTGTATTCTTCAATGACCTTCTGAATCTTCGCTCTCGTCTCATCCTTTACATATCCCCCGTTAAAATAGCGGGATACTGTGCTTTTTCCAACTCCTGATAAATTCGCGATGTCTGCCATGGTCATCTTCTTTGCCATATATTTTGATCTCCTTTGTTACTTTATCTCTCATTATCTTAGCACAGAAAAAGCTATAAAGAAATAAGATGATATAAAATTTCTTTCTCATCCAATAAACGAAGTATTTCTTTCCTGCCCGTAAATAAAAAGATCTGACGATCTGTATGGTGACTTAAATACTGCATCGTCTGTGCCAGTCTTTCGTCATCATAATTACCGAACACATCGTCTAAAAACAGCGGAAATGCATCATTTTCATATAAAAGATCGGCCGATGCAAGACGCAGTGCAAAGTATAATTGTTCTACCGTGGCATTGCTTAAATACTTCATATCGACATGATCAAATCCATCATAAACCATCATCGAAAGATTCTCATCCATGACTGCCTGCGTATATTTTCCATTCGTCATATCACAAAAAATCTCTGAGATCTTCTCATTTAGTTCCTGTCCAAAAGTCTTTTGTACCTGGCTTGCAGCTTCCTCGATTGCTTTCATTGCAAGTTCTATCTCGTGAATCTCAAGTTCTTTCTTCCTTTTCTGCCCCAGCAAAATCTCGTATTCCTGCTTTTTCTTATCTGCCTCTTCCTTTTGCTGCATAAGCTGTGCTTTCTCGATCTCTATGATCTCTAAGCGATGTCTTAGTTCTATTTTGCGAATTCGTTCTTCATCTTCCCCACCAAATAACTTTCGAAACCACAGCAAAATCTTCTGAAGCAGCGTCAACTTTCTCTTTTGTCTTAAACGTTTCCGAATCTCTCTCTCTTCCTGTTCATATTCATTCAACGCTTGTGCATCATACTGCCATGACCCCTGCTGTCTTCGCAAGTTGTCAATCTGCGTAAACACAGGATCTTTTCGCATTTGTCTTCGTCTGGCTTTCAAATGATCGATCGCTTTTCGAAGGTCGATCGCGGCATCCTTGCTGCTTCGCAGATTCGCCATGGAATTTTGCAAAACTTCCTTCATCTCTCTGCCTGTACGAATCTCTGCCTGTGTCATCGAAACCGTATTCTCAAATGCCTGTTTATCAGATTCGAATAAATATTCCTTCCCCTTAAGTTCCTCCATCGTATCCGCATCAAATATGCGATACTCTGTCTGCCCTTGCGCGAAGTTTCGCATGATCTTATATCTGATCCCGTCCTTTTCAAAGACCATGGAGCCACCGTAAATGCCGCCATTTACTGGCTGATATCTTGTGAAATCATCATATCTTGCAGCAAGTCCTCTTGATTTCTCCAGCCCAAACAGCATTGCGATCATAAACTTACGAAGTGTTGTCTTGCCAGATTCATTCTTGCCATAGAAAACTTCTAACTTCCCAGATGTCTGGCAATGATATTTATGAAATTTTCCAAATCCATCAATATTGATCTCCTCAATCTTCATCTTTTACTTCTCCCTGGCATATGTTAAAGCTTCCATCGCATAACGCAAAGCCTCTGGTTCATCTTTTAAAATATCTGCGACCTTCTGGATGATAAAATCATCTTCCTCTGATAGCTGTTCGTATTCCCATTGATTCTTCGTTTCATAAATGATATCTGTGACCATATATTGGCTCGTGATCTCATAAAAGTCCAGATGGATCTGTGGATCAATACTTCCTGTCAATACAATCTCATATATATTCTCTCTTCCACGATATGAAAGTTCCGTTTCTACCCGATCTACGATCTCTAACGCTGACATCTCATCGGATATCATGACTTCCACTTGTGTATACATTCTTTTTGCAAAGGGAACGAAGGTTATCTGTTTCTTTTCTTCGCTGATTTCCCCTTCGATCAGCCCATGGTATCCCGTCTCTGTGTGATCCAATGGTTCTAGCGATCCTGCATATGCCATCAGATCTTCGAAAATGATCTCTGGTTTATGGATATGTCCAAGAGCGATATAGTCGAATCCAGACCATTTTAACGTCTCTCTCTGAATCGGGATATGACTTTCATCCCCTCCATGTGCCAGCAGGATTGAAAAATCACTGCCTTCGTTCTCATCTGGTTTCATGCGATCATACAATGGTTTCGTGATCTGATTCTTCCAATAACTAAAGCCATAAATGGTCGTTTCAAGATCTTCAAAAGAAATATGATCTCTTTGTTTTCCATCCAGAAGATAAACTTCCGAATTCCATTTATACTGGGAAAATACATCATGCGGTTCCAGATGATCGTGATTCCCTGCGATCAAAACCGTTCTTGTATGATTCAATCTGGACAACAGATAATCCACTTCTCTCAGCTCCTGCTGCGTTGGCGGCTGATCAAACAGATCCCCTGCGATCAATAACAGATCTGCCTGTTGCTTATTCGCATGATCAATGACTCTTTGAAATGTCTCTTTGATCTCTTGTTCTCTGATCCTTCCAAATGTCTGCTCTCTCTCTGGTCTGGCTCCCCAATGAACATCCGCAATATGAATAAATTTCAAAAAATCACCTGCTTTCTGATCATCTTCTATGATCTTATTCTGTCATCATACGATCGATATTCTTTAATAATTCTTCGATCTGTTCTCCCGTTATATGATCCATGTGCACCCCACCTGTGCATACCACTACTTTTCCTGTTTCCCTACATCGATTCTCAGCCAGTCTGCGGCATAGAAATTCGTCTTTGTGACCTGTCAGGTTGATCACAGATGAAGTGACACTGATCGTTCCGTCACCACTCAACGAAGGGCGTGGAACTGCCTGAACAACACAGCCAATATGCGGTTTCTCACCACCGCTTAGAGTTAAAACAAGATCTTCTCCTATTGCTTTTTCACAGATCTCTATTGTAATTCCCGCAATTGTTTTGCTATATTTCATTTTGATCCTCCTTATTCTATTCCAAAGAGGACCTCACCAAAACTTCCTCTGAAATAAAACAGGCAGCCAGTTCAACACTGACTGCCCCTAAATTATGCCATATATCTTAGCCCCATAAATTTGCTGGGTAGACACCTTCTTTGATCAATCCGGCAAATGCTTTCTGTACAGCTTCCTTATCTTCCTGATAAGTTACACCGAACCATCGATCCTGTGTCTCTAATACTTTGACGTTTGCACGTCCTTCTTTCAATAATTTGTCTACGATGTTTGGTAATAAATATTCTTTCTTCAGATCTCCTTCTTCTATTTCACTTAAGAAAGTCTTGAAGTCTTCTGCAAGGAACTCTAAAAATTCTGGATATGCAGCCCACATATTCATAGAAACCTTATCCTCTGGACTGATCCATTCCTGAACGTCTGGAAGATCACACTTGATCTTACCATCTTCCCCCATCATAATTCCTGTTGTCTCATGAACCTGGCTTAATAATCCATTCTCATCTACAACACTAACTCCTCGTGTGACAGTTCCATTGTCACTTAATGTATTCTTCAGGATAAATCCAGCCATTCCCATTGTGAATTCTCTTCCAAGATCTTCTCCAGATACTAAGAAATCATGAAGCTTCACAAAAGCTTCCTTTCCGTAGTAATCATCTGCGTTGATGATCACAAATGGTTCCTTGACGACATCCTTGCAGCAAAGAACAGCCTGTCCTGTTCCCCAAGGCTTTGTACGTCCTTCTGGTACTTCAAATCCTTCTGGAAGGTCATCTAATTCCTGAAATACATATTCTACATCAATCTGATCTTTAATTCGGCTGCCGATTATCTCTTCAAATTCTTCAAAGATGTCCTTACGGATAATAAATACAACCTTATTAAATCCAGCTTCTTTCGCATCACGAATTGAATAATCCATAATGATCTCACCATTCGGTCCCATCTTCGCAAGCTGTTTGATTCCTGCACCGTATCTTGATCCGATTCCGGCTGCCATAATTATTAATGTAGTATCCATAAATCTCCCCTTCAGTCATCTGACCTGTTTTGTTACCTGTATACTTGTTATATCCTGTGTAAAACATTTCATATATTTGTCTTCACATATACCTTTTATTATAAATATTATTCTCTATAATGTCAATAGATTCTGACTATCCTTTCCTTAAATACTTCCTTATTGTAAAATCAAAAAGAGCAGGTACTCTATTTCGTACCTGCTCTTTTATCTCATTGGTCTTATACTTAACAACTTCTTAATGTTCTTGCCCCTGGCTCTCTGGATGTCTTATCTTCTGATACCCATAAATCTTTGTAATTTAATTTTAAAAGCCCTGCGATCATTAAGCTTAACACTAAGATCATTGCAATTGTTCCTAATAAATGCATTGTTATTCTCCTCTTTATATCGTGTTGTATTATGTATCCTGTATTTATGCTTTATATTTTATCAAATTAATTTCAGAGAATCAATATGTAGCATTATTTTCTAGGAAATTACAACATTTCATTTGCATTTTCCCTCTGGTGTTAGCAAAATTTTCAGTAATAAATCTGTCTTTGTTATTGTTTTTGTGCAATTTGTAGTACCAATTTCTGAATGGAGTGTTTGTGTTTGGTCGTATTTAATTTCTCATTCGTCTAATCCGTTCTGCTACGGCATTCACTAGAAAATAAATAATTCCTCCTGCTAATCCTCCAATTGTATTAAAAAATAAATCTGATATTTGAAATGTTCCTAATCTTAAAAACAACTGCAACAGCTCAATTGTCAGAGATGACAGAAACGCTATTTGAATACTTTTTAACATGATTTTCCCTATATACACTTTCTTACCAAATATTTTTTCTTCAAAATTCCAAAACATTAATACTATATACGGCATAAGCAGGAAAAAATTTTCTATACACTCGGATGTTAAAATGCGCTAGCCTGTCACTGTATTATATCTGTATATTCCCCATACTCCCCACACATCACATAATGGATTCATCCACATATCTCGGTTGATCAATGTCTTAAATAATACCATGGTAATATAGAAAAACAATATATATTTTTTACGAAATTCTCTATCTCTTTTAAAATGAACGATCCATGTCCGGATAGCTGCTTTCCATCCCTTGCCTGCTCCTTTTGGACATTTTACATACAAATAAAAGAACATTGTCATTATTGATAACAAAATTGCAAACCAAAACGGTTGATAGATCGATGTTAGAATGTCTATTATGATTTTTCCTATGATAGTCTTCATTCTTGTGCCTTCTCCTGTTCTGTATGTTAAATGCGTATTTTGTTTGGAAATATTTTTAATAATTGTGTTTAATGTTGCAATTTATTTTGTAGACTGATTTCTTAATGTCCCTGGGAACAATGTGGTCAACTTGGGGTTTTGTTGTGCAATTTGTAGTACCAATTTAGGGATGGTTCTTGTTTATTGTTGTATATGGGTTATTTTTGTATTCTATTTGTTTCTCATATTATTCAAATGTTATTTCCTCTTCAGCTTTCATATATACATCAATCTGATTCTGTACATCAAGTTTATTTACTAACCAGCCTCTTGCCATACACATTTTTACGAAATCATCAATTCGATTGACTCCATTCATCTCCTTTAATGTCACAACCACACCAAATTGCAAGGGCTCTTTTGTCTTCGCTGTTGTGCGTTCCTTTGTTTTAATGCTTAATCCCCATGAACCCGAATCATATGCTTTTCGAGGAACAGCTCTATCTTTGATCTTTTCACTGATATGCTTTACATTATCCCATTTACGATACATCCTTCTAGCATCTTCTTCATAAAGTGTAATCAGACCTTCTTCTGATTGTTTGTTATTATCAATGGATTTTATTGTTGTTTTATTCTTCTTATCAATCACAATACGACCAAAGTGAATATCCATTTCTGTACTTGTATAATCAACTCCTTGATTCCGATTACATTGTGGAAAATATACTAAAGTTGCCTTTGCATAAAATGGATGTGCATTATTCACAACAGGAACTGGCAGATTATATGTATACGTTTCATATTCTTCGGAAGCCCCCATCATAAGAAAACGTATTTCATCATCAGGGGAATGAATGATATCACGGATATGTTTTGGTAATATTCCATATCCAACCCTGTGTGAAATATCATCTTTCCGATCCCATTTCGCAGCAGAATCAATCAGTAAAGCCTTGGCAAGTTCTCGACTTAGTCCCATGATATGAATCAGATACGCAAGTTTTCTTGATACCCATGGTGCAGCAAAAGATGTACCACTTACATAAGCAGCCCCCATATCATCACAGCAGACAGCAATCTTTTCATTCATCCTATTTCCGTCTCCTCCATAATAACTCAAATCTGGTTTATGGAAAAACGATAACACAGGACCACTTCTTGTATAAGATGCAGATTTTCCTTTAAAATCAACCGAATTAACAACTAATGAATTTAGCGAATCCGCTGGCGAACCAATCTTCATGTTTTTTCCATCTACACCTTTTGGCACATTTGTTCCGGCCACTACAAATATGACATCATATTCACTTTGTATCCTGTCAAGTTCCGCTGCTTCTGGAGATATAAAGTTCGGTTTTATCTCTAACTTTGATCCCAATGATAAATTCCATACTTTGATATCCCTATTCTTGGCAACAATATCTCGAATTAATCTTAATACTGCAAATGAACTAAATCCATTATGAGTTGCAACACCAAAATGCCTGACTCTGAATCTTCCGCATCCATCATCAAGATCAGGATTCCCTTGCGGTCCATCAACAATGATATAGCTTACCGCAGTACCATGCTTGTAGTCTTCTTTGGATAACGGTATGTTCTCGTCAAGCATATTGGTGTAATCAACCCAATCCTTAAAATATACATTTTCATTAAATTGTGTATCTATGACTCCGATCACTGGCTCGATTGATGGCTTTGGAATCAATCTTGTATCATCATCCCATTCTTTCACTTCATCAGAAATATCATCCCTGCTGATCTCTGCAAAATCTGTCAAACTCATAGCCACCAGATACGATGCATGATTATAAAGAAGCTTCGCTTCGTCCGGTGTTAACCTGAGCGTTGTTTTATTAATGATCCTGTCATCCACAATATGAATTCCAAACTTCTCTAAAAGTTCCTTTGTTTCCACTCCAGTCTGATAGATTGTAATGATCGAATCTTGTGTAATCTCTTCATCTGCACGATCGATATCAAATCTCTCGACATAATTTCCATCAACAATTATCTTTAAAAAAGCTGATTTTGACATAATTTCATCATGAAATATTTCCTTTTTATTCGCTATCTTTGCGCATTCTTCACTTGTCAGATTTCCACGATACTGAGTTTCTAAAACCATCGCAGCTTTTTCAAGTAATTCTATAGATTTCTTAAGAGTCTCCAACTTGACAAAATGCGTAAATACATGTTTCTGAATCGTTCTTCCATCTCTGTCCTTCTCCCATACAAATTTAGCTCCTCGAATAGATTCTGCAGGTGATTTACCACCTTCCGCTAAAATAGCCTGGATACGATTGCTTTTTGCAACAACATGCTTATAATGTACACTAACAAGAGCCCCTTTTATGTCTGTATTTTTCTGCCAGTATGATAATATGTTCTGAAGCTGTTCTGCCAGAGCTTTCAAATGACTAGATTTTACATTTTTTCCTTTTGGCAGCTTGGGAGAACCTGGTCTGGAACTATTAGGACGCTGATCAAATCTTCCTTTTAATTGTAGAATATTATTCATTTGCACCCTCCTCTTTCAATTCTCTCGCAACACTGCTTTTTGATATTCCTGTAAGAATCTCCATTTCTCTCACTGTAAAGTGCTGTGCTTGAAGTTTCTTTAAATCTTTAGGTTTCTCATTACAAATAGAATAATACAGTCTCCTAAAGTAATCCATTCCATCCTTTGGATTACTAAAAGCAACCGCAGACTTTATTAGATTTTTCAAATCCCCCGGATACATTTTCTCTGGTATTAATTTCATGATTTTTCGGAATAATCTAATATCCCTTTTCTCTAATTTCAATTTATTAAGATATCGATCTAACATTTTTTCTGCAATCATGAGAAGATCTTCTTCTGAATATCTGTTAAAATCAACTACAAAATCAAAACGTCTTACTAATGCTTTATCAAAATGCTCAAATAAATTCGTAGTTGCGACAAGAACAACATTTTCATTCATTCTGTCAAATCCTTTCAACATTGCAGATGTCGCTCTTCCCATTTCTCGCAGATCATTTGAATTCGTTCTGTCAAGAGCTATGGCATCAATTTCATCAAACAATACGATTACCCTTTCAGGATGGACAAAATTGTTTATTTCCTGAAACAAAGAAGCAAGATTTTTCTGTGTCTGACCTAACTTACTATCAATCACAGCAGAAAAATTAACCATAAAAATTTCTCTGTCCAAAATCCTTGCTAACTGCTTAACTGCTTCTGTTTTACCAGTTCCAGGTAATCCCTGAAATAAAAACTTATTGATCCCAATCTTACGGTCAACTGCATTAACAATCCCCAACAAATCATTTGTGATAGCATCAGGCATCAAAAGCATATCTTCCTGAGCATCTATCTTCTCAAAAAAAGGTGATACAGATTCAGACATTTGCGGAACGAACGTATTGACGTTCGACAGCAATGACATTATATATTCCGAAAGCTGGTAATCTCCTGATTGGTCAAAATCTTTCGCTATCTCATAGGCTTCATTACGGAAACCTACATCGTTCTTTTCAGCATAGTATTTTATCAAACTAATAATATTTTTTTTCTTCATCACTTCTCTTCCTTTCCCATGATGATTTCTACTATCAGTATATCACTTTGGGACAGTTTAATCAATATTAGGACAAAATGTTTGTAATCATTTTGTTGATAAATATCAAAAAGCCATATCCTTTTCTGATATGACTTTCTAACTATTTTATTGTATCCGTTAAACACGTATTTAATTTATTTGGAATTTTTTGAATAATTTAGTCTTAATGTTGCAGTTTACTTTATAGACTGATTTCTTAATATCACAGGGCACTTAAGTATTTTCAGGACCTTCTGTATTTCTAATCTACATAAATTTTACTCATAATGTCCCTCTATGCTCATATTTATACAATCGCCCTCTTCTTTCAATTTTTTTGTTTCTATAATTCTTGCATAATCAAGTCTTCCTATTCTTATAAAATGATCCTGTGGTAATTCTCGATTACTTATCAATCTATATTCTCTTTGATATTCTAAATCTTTATCTTTAAAATAAAATCGTGAACAATCTGGTTTACTATACGCTTTAATCCTTTCAAAATCGTGTAGTTCTCTATATTCTACTTTATCTAGTACATACTGACTGTTTGTTACAACTTCATTTTTATTTAACCTATCTTGAAATTCATTTTCCCATATCATAACACAATATTTTCCAAATTTTTCTTCCATTTTTTGATATTCTTCATTAGTAAATGGAAATTTCAATATAATATTAGTATTATTTATATCCTTAATTTTCATATCTCTAATAGTAAATCCTACAAAAGAAACTATTGGTATTTTTTCATCTCCTTTTATTTTCATTTTCAGATCATCTTTCGAATAAAATTTATATTCCCTATTAGTTTTATTTTCTATAAATTTTATTACATTACTTCTTAATGTAAGTACTGCCTCATTCTTATCTCCTTGTCCTCTTTCTCCATCTTGCTCTTCTATTTTTCTAAAATAGTCAATTGTGTTTGCGTAAAGTTTTCCTTCACAAACATCCTCTGCATATCTCTTACAATTGCAAAATTTAAGCAAAAATATTGGGCCTGTCCCCAATCTCTTTTCTAACTGCCTAATTACTTTTTCATCTCGATCTGCCATCACTAATCTCCTTAATATTATTACAACTCATATTGCCAAATAATATATCATACCTCTCTCTTAATATCTACATGTAAATATTTCCATCGCAGTCAAACAATAATGCTCTGCTTCATGTTATATTTCAGGTGGCAGACAGATTTTTGGACCAATTTACGCTAGTCTTAGACTTCGTCTGTGACTTCTTAAGGTCCTAGGGCACTTAAGTTTATTCAGGATAATGTTTATATGGAACAAGGATATCAGGAAGCATCCGGTGGATCTTTCTGCGTAAACGCACAATAGCACGTACCTTTTTTTATTAAAATTACTCTGCTATCATTATCCTATACAAAATATAAAAAGTCAAAAAAGTTAAGTATTTAACTTTTTGTACTTGGATAGGAGATGATCACATAAAAACTCAAGCAAGTTTAGTTGCTTCACAAGTCCGACTTCAGCAATGGGCCAGACAGATCCATGAATGTAAATCACGTCCAGCAGGAATGAAAGTTGAAACATGGTGCAGTCAGAATGGCATTACAAAAGCCAACTACTATTATAGACTTCGTCGTGTCCGTGAAGCTTATATTGAAACAGCTCAGAGTTCTGAGACTACTTTTGTGGAGCTTCCTGTTATCTCTGACTCAGAAAAACAGGAGCCAAAAGATCAGCCTGTGGCACGGATCCATACTGCTGATAATCTGTCAATTGATATTTTTTCTTCTATATCTGCAGAACAGATCCAGTCCCTGATAGGAGCAGTTAAAAATGTTAAATGATGCTCATGGTTTTAAAAAGATCTACCTTGCCACAGGCTATACAGATTTAAGACGTGGGATTGACGGACTGGCAGCTATCATCCGTTTCCAGTTCGTTCCGGTCGGGACACAGGAGAAACTTGCCAGAGCAGTGACATATCTGTTAAATCAGGAAAAGTATCTGCGGGTATTTCTGGAAAATGGGGAAGTGCCGATGGATAACAATGCAAGTGAACGTGTGATCCGTGGATTCTGTAGACGGAGCCAATGCCAGTGCGATCTGTTTTACAATGATCGAGATGGCAAAAACATAGGATCTGAACGTGTATAAGTATTTAAATTTCTTATTGGAAAAAAGACCGAATGCGAGAACTGCCTAGAAAGAATTAGAAAAACTAGCACCGTGGGATGAAGAAGTGTAAAAGATGTTTGCTAGAATAATAAAATACTAGCATTTTATTATTCTAGCAACACCCTAAGATAAAGCGATTACAAAAGATGGTTTTTAATTTTGGATGTATAATATTGAATATTGTATAGGGGTTATTTTGTTTGCAATGTTTGTGAATGCATTATATGTAAGATATAATGGTTGATGTTATAAAAAGAAAAGTAAACGGTAAGTCAGGCAGGAAAAAACTTAAGTTCCCTGAGACATTGTCCTTAAGTTTCTAGGAACATTAAGAAATCAGTCTACAAAGGGAATAGTTATATTGAATAAAAAATACGAAAAAATTTGAAAAATAGCTTTAAGTTTTCATATAGACTATAGTGGTTCAATTGTCAAGACAAAAATCTAAGACTTTCATAATGAACTGATAGGTTGATAAGTTACTGTATCTGTAGAGACGTACGTAGGATG
>OGRS01000594.1_pt1 | contig 31887 bp, 29 predicted proteins | sample 1553561 | NCBI WGS metagenome assembly OGRS01 (sample SAMEA2580103, study PRJEB22360) | human gut metagenome | biome: human gut; feature: human-associated habitat; material: faeces | place: Denmark | collected 2008/2010
GTTAAAAATTATAAGTTTTGTAAACGTAAATTAGAATGATAAATTATAGTTTAAATAAAAAAAGATATTAATTTTAATTCTTTACATTTCTTTTACTTTAAATAAATATAGATTTTAACTTAAATTTATATTATAGAAACAAGAGGTGAAAGATTATGAAAAAAATTATATTTTTAAGTTTAATAGCAAGTTCAATACTTTATGCAGATGTAGTAGGAATAAAACAATATATTGTTGATGCAGGAAATTATAAGATAAACTATGAGGGAAAAGAGAGAGAATTTCTTACAGGAATAAATCCAGGATATGGTTCAGCTTTAACTTTTAAAGGTGAAGATAAAGATGGAAATCTTGAGTTTTATGCTGTAACAGATAGAGGACCTAATGCAGATACTCCTAAATATATTGAAGATGGAAAAGAGTTTCCAGGTAAATTTTTCCCAGTTCCTAATTTTACTCCAAGTATAGGAGTTATAAAAGTAAAAAAAGATGGAGCTAAAATAGTAGAGAGTATTCCTTTAAAAAATTATAGAAATGAGAAAATATCAGGAAGAGTTATTCCAGAAGGTATTGTAGGTTCAACAGGAGAAAAGGCTCTAAATTTTGATATGAGCAGATTGAGTAATGATTTTGATGGACTTGATACAGAGGGAATAGCAGTGGATAAAGATGGTAACTTTTGGTTATGTGATGAGTATGGACCTTTTATAGCAAAGGCAACTAAAGATGGAAGAATAGTTGAAAAATATGGTCCTAAAGAGGGATTATCAGAAATATTAAAATATAGAGTTCCAAATAGAGGATTTGAAGGGTTGACAATAGATGAAAATGGAGATGTATATGCAACAGTACAAAGTCCATTAGACATAGAGGGAAAAACAAAGAAAAGTGCGGAGTACACAAGAATAGTTAGGTTTAATCCTGAAACAAAGGTAACAACAATGTATGCTTATCCAGTAGATAAAAATTATAAGCATTTTGGAAATGCAAAAATAGGGGATATTTGTTCAATAGGAAATGGTAAATTTTTAATAATAGAGCAAGGAAAACAAAATGGAGAGATGCAAAATTTAATCTATATGATAGATATAAATGGTGCTGATGAGATAGAAAATAATGGAGATCTTGAATATGGTAGATTAAAAGATTTAAAACCAGTGAAAAAAGAGCTTTTAATTGATTTGAGAAAATATGGTTGGAATATAGAAAAGGCAGAGGGACTTACTCTTCTTCCAGATGGAAAAACAATAGTAGTTGTAAATGATAATGATTTTGGGATTCAAACAAAAATTGAGGATTTAGAGAATAAAGATTCAAGTGTAGAAGATTATAGCTATGATAAAGATAAGAAAGAGTTTTTCTATAAAGGAAAAGAGGCTAAAAAAGTTAAAATAGGAATGGAACAAAATAGCAAAGCAGAGAGAGAAAGTCAAATATGGTTCTTTAAATTAGACAGCAAATTAAAATAATAAAAAAATATTAAAAAAATTAGCACTCATCTATTGACATTGCTAATAAAAGGTGTATAATAAAATTATGAAGATGAAGGAAATATAAGATACATCAATACTCGAGAGAGCATAAAGATGCACATAATAAGGAGTGATGTTATATGTTACCAAGTATTTTTAAAAAAGGATTTATGGATGATTTCTTTAATGATGATTTCTTAATGGACTTTGGAGGAAAAAATAGAAATGTTATGATGAAATCAGATATTAAAGAATTGGAAAATAGTTATCTTCTAGAAGTTGAACTTCCAGGATTTGCCAAAGATGAGATAAAAGCTGAAGTAAATAATGGATATCTAATTATTGAAGCTACTCACAATGAAAACAAAGATGAAAAAGATAAAGAAGGAAAATATATTAGAAAAGAAAGATATTCTGGACATTGTACAAGAAGCTTCTATGTAGGAGAAAATCTAAAAGAGGAAGATATTAAAGGAAAATTTGAAAATGGTATCTTAAAATTAGAAGTTCCTAAAAAAGCTGCTGAAGAAAAAGTAGAAGAGAAAAAATATATCCAAATTGAAGGATAGTTAATAAAGTTTAAAAAAAGAGGTTGCAAGATTTTTCTTGCGACCTCTTTTTGTTTAAGAAAAATTTTTATAAAAACATTTGAAATATATGAGTAAATATGTCATAATACTCTATATGTAGTTGATAAAATAAAATTTAATACGATATATTGTGTAACGGAGGAAGAAAATGATAAAAGTATATGGAAAAGAAGGATGTAGCAAATGTGAGAATCTAAAGGGGATTTTAAATAATAAAGGTGTAGAGTATGAGTATATTCAAGATCTAAAAACATTGATGATGGTAGCAAGTAAAGCTAGAATAATGAGTGCTCCAGTAGTAGAAAAAGATGGTAATTTCTATACTATGGAAAAGTTTTTAGAGGTTTTATAAGATGGAGAGATCTGAGATAATAAAAATTTGTGAAGGATTGGAAATAGATCTGCAAAGTTTTGAAAATTATCTTGATTCTATCTATTCACAAGATATTTCAAGTGAAAAACTTCAAGATATTTTAATAAATTATGCTGTGTCTATGACAAGTTTTGAAGAGAGTGATTGGACATATTTAGCAGGAAAATTATTGATGAGAAAAACACAAAATGAAGTTTTAAAAAATCGTGGTTTTTCTTATGGAAATTTCTATGAAACTATAAAAAAGATGGTTGAGTTAGGAGTTTATGACAGTAGATTAAAAGAGTATGGAGAAGAGGAGATAAGGGAGTTAGAAAAAGAGATAGATATTTCAAGAGATATGATCTATGATTATGCAGGAGCAAATATGTTTGTGAATAGATATTTGCTAAAGTATGACGGAAAGATTTTTGAACTTCCTCAAGAGGTATTTATGTGCATAGCTATGCTTTTAGCTATAAACGAAGAGAATAGAGTTTTGGTGGCTAAAAGCTTTTATAATGCTCTTTCTCTGAAAAAGATCTCTTTAGCAACTCCAATACTGGCTAATTTGAGAGTACCTAATGGAAACTTATCATCGTGCTTTATAACTGCTATGGATGATAATATAGAATCTATTTTCTATAATATAGATACTATTGCTAAGATAAGCAAAAATGGTGGTGGAGCAGGGTTAAATATCTCTAGAATAAGAGCTAAAAACTCAATGGTAAATGGTTATCACAATGCAAGTGGTGGGGTGATACCATGGATAAAAATAATCAATGATACAGCAGTAGCAGTAAATCAACAGGGAAGAAGAGCAGGAGCTGTTACAGTTGCTCTTGATTCTTGGCATTTGGATATAGAGAGCTTTTTAGAACTTCAAACAGAAAATGGAGATCAGAGGGGAAAAGCTTACGATATCTATCCACAAGTAGTTGTATCAGATCTTTTTATGGAGAGAGTGGAGAAAAATCTTGAGTGGACTCTATTAGATCCCTATGAGATAAGAATGAAATATGGTGTAGAACTGTGTGAACTTTATGGAGAAGAGTTTGAGGAAAAATATTTAGAGATTGAAAAAGATAGAGATATAACTTTAAAAAAGGTTGTAAAGGCTAGAGAACTTTTTAAAGAGATAATGAAAACTCAGATAGAAACTGGAATGCCATATATTTTCTTTAAAGATAGAGCAAATCTGATGAATCACAATAACCATGTTGGAATGATAGGGAATGGAAATCTTTGCATGGAAAGTTTTTCAAATTTCTCACCTAGTAGAGATTTTAAAGAGGATATAGATGAAAATAGTGGAGTTAGAAAGGTAAATCTAGGAGAGGTTCACACTTGTAATTTAGTATCTCTAAATTTAGCAGAGATTGAGAGAGAAGAACTGGAAAAAAATGTCAGTATAGCTGTAAGAATCTTAGATAATACTATTGATCTAACTAAAACTCCTATAAAGGAATCTGATAAACATAATAAAAATTATAGAGCCATTGGAGTTGGAACAATGGGGTTAGCTGATTATTTAGCTAGAGAGTATATGATCTATGAAGAGTCAATTTTAGAGATAGATGAGCTTTTTGAGGAGATAGCACTTTACTCTCTGAAATCTTCAGCACTATTGGCTAAAGAGAGAGGAAGTTATCCTATGTTTAAAGGTTCGCAATGGGATAGAGGAGTATTTTTCCAAAAATATGAGAAGTGGTATTTAGAAAACTCTAAATATTCTCAAAAGTGGAAAGAGGTCTTTGAGCTTGTAAAAGAGTATGGTATTAGAAATGGAGAGCTTACAGCAGTAGCTCCAAATACATCAACATCTCTTTTAATGGGATCAACAGCCTCAGTTAATCCAACTTTTTCAAGATTCTATATAGAAAAAAATCAAAAGGGGGCAGTTCCAAGAGTAGTAAAATATCTAAAAGACAGATCTTGGTTCTATCCTGAATTTAAAAATGTAGATCCTCAAACTTATGTAAAAATAATGGGAAGAATAGGAAAGTGGACAACTCAAGGGGTATCTATGGAGCTTATTTTTGATCTTAATAAAAATATAAGAGCAAAGGATATTTATGATACCCTTATGACAGCATGGAAAGAGGGTTGTAAATCAGTTTATTATATAAGAACTATTCAAAAAAGTACAAATATAATGAATGAAAAAGAGGAGTGTGAAAGTTGTAGTGGATAGAAAAAAACTTTTTAATCCATTGGGAGATGACTCATTGATACAGAGAAAAATTATAAAAGGTGATACTACAAATCTATTTAATTTGAACAATGTAAAGTATCAATGGGGAAATCAATTATACAGGACTATGATGGAAAATTTCTGGATACCTGAGAAAATAGACCTAACACAAGATAAAAACGATTATAGCAACCTTACAGAGGCTGAGAAAGAGGCTTATGATGGTATTCTATCATTTTTAATTTTCTTAGATAGTATTCAAACAAATAATATCCCAAATATTTCAGACTATATTACAGCTCCAGAAGTAAATTTAGTGTTATCTATTCAAACTTTCCAAGAGGCTATACACTCTCAATCTTATCAATATATAATAGAGTCTATTTTACCAAAAGAAACAAGAAACTCTATCTATGATAAGTGGAGAGAAGATAAGGTACTTTTTGAGAGAAATAGATATATAGCAGAGATATATCAAAAATTTTTAGAAACTCCAGATGATGAGAATTTTGCTAGAGTAATAATAGCAGATTATCTTTTAGAGGCTATCTATTTTTATAATGGGTTTAATTTTTTCTATCTTCTAGCTAGTAGAAATAGAATGATGGGAACTTCAGATATTATAAGGCTTATCAATAGAGATGAGCTATCTCATGTAGTTTTATTTCAAAATATGTTGAGGGAGATAAGAAATGAAAATCCTAATTTCTTTGATGAAAATATAATATATGAGATGTTTAAAAAGGCTGTGGAGCAAGAAATCAATTGGACAAATCATATAATAGGAGATAGAGTTTTAGGAGTTACAAAAGAGAGTACAGAGGCTTATACAAAATGGTTAGCTAATGAAAGATTGAGATCAATTGGATTAAAACCTCTATATGATGGATTTGATAGAAATCCATATAAACATCTGTCAAAATTTGCTGATACAGAGGGTGAGGGAAATGTAAAGGCAAATTTCTTTGAAGGAACAGTAACAAGTTATAATATGAGTTCATCAGTTGAAGGATGGGATGAATTCTAAAATTGACAGGTATAAATTAATGTGTTTGATCTGTACCCTGTCAAGTACTCAACTTAATTATCAACATTTTTTTCACACCCTCGAATTAATAAAAACGGATTTTGGACTGTAGATAAGATAAATTTGGTTTACAGTTTTTTTACATGATAGGTTGCAATATTTATTGTAGCCTTTTTTTATATTTTGAAGTAGGATATTTTATTTTTTTATCTGGGTTATTCTTACTTTATTCACGTACTTTTATTTTGTTGTTTAGTATAAGTTTATAACTAATACAAATACAGATAAAAGTTTTGATAAAAAATATTTTTTGTTCATCTCTTATATAAATTCTAAATTTATATGTTTTTAGCTGTTTCATCAGTTCTCTATATCCCAATATTAGTATATCATACTAGAAAATTAAGGAATTCATCGCATCATTTATAGAAGAGGAAAGCTTTCTTACTCATTAAGGTAAATATTTGGTAAAAAAATACGATAAAAATATAAAAAAATTTATTTTTAATTTTTATATAAAATGTTTTAAATATTAATTTAAAGATAAAGTTTTTGGTTAAAAAATAAAAAAAGTAATTGATGAATAAAAAATAATAATGTATAATGAAAAAAATAAAAAGTAATTTTTAATAAAAACAAATAATCTAAAAAAAGACATAAGGAGGAAAAAATGAATATAAAAGTACCTAAAAATGAATGGTTGGAAAATCCAGAAATATTCAGAGTAAATAGAATAGATGCTCATTCAGATCATATGTATTTTGAAACTTTACAAGAAGCTGAAGAACTAGATGAAATAAAATTAAAACAAAGTTTAAATGGTATGTGGAAATTTTCTTATGCAGAAAATCAAGATAAGAGAGAAAAAGATTTTTATAAAGAGGATTTTGATTGCTCAAAATTTTCAGAAATAGAAGTTCCAGGGCATATTCAAATTCAAGGATTTGACCAGATGCAATATATAAATGTAATGTACCCTTGGGATGGACGTGAAAATTTGAGACCGCCTTATATTTCAAAAGAATATAATCCTGTGGGAAGCTATGTAAAATATTTTGAACTTGATGAAAAGTTAAAAAATAAAAAAGTTTTTCTTTCTTTTCAGGGAGTTGAAACAGCTTTTTATGTGTGGGTAAATGGAAAATTTGTTGGGTATAGTGAAGATTCATTCACTCCATCTGAATTTGAAGTAACAGAGTTTTTAAAAGACGGGCAGAATAAAGTTGCAGTAGAAGTATATAAAAGAAGTAGTGCTTCATGGCTTGAAGACCAAGACTTCTGGAGATTTTCAGGAATATTTAGAGAAGTGTTTTTATATGCTGTTCCAGAAATTCATGTGAAAGATATTTTTGTAAAAACAGACTTGGATAAAAAATATGAAAATGCAAAAATAGAAGCTCATATAAAACTTCTTGAAAATAAAAAAGGAACTATTTCAGTAAAAGTTGTAAATCCTCAAAATACAGAATTGTTTAAGACAAAAGAATATGAACTTAAAGAAAATTTTACCATAGATTTTGAAATAGAAAATGCAGAACTTTGGAGTGCAGAAAAACCAAATCTTTACACTTTATATTTTATATTAAAAGATGAAAATGGAGATATAAAAGAAGTTGTTCCTTTAAAAACAGGAATAAGAAAATTTGAACTTAAAGATGGTCTTATGAAATTGAACGGAAAAAGAATAATTTTTAAAGGTGTCGACCGTCATGAATTTAACTGTGAAAGAGGAAGAGCGATAACAAAAGAAGATATGCTGTGGGATATAAAATTTATGAAACAGTATAATATAAATGCAGTGAGAACTTCTCATTATCCAAATGATTCGCTATGGTATAAACTTTGTGATGAATATGGAATTTATCTTATAGATGAAGCAAATCTTGAAAGTCACGGTTCTTGGATGAAGATGGGATTATGTGAACCATCATGGAATATTCCAGGAAGTATTCCTGAATGGAAAGGGGCAGTTCTTGACAGGGCAGAGTCAATGTTTGAAAGAGATAAAAATCACCCTTCTATTTTAATGTGGTCTTGTGGCAATGAATCTTATGCTGGAGAAAATATTTTAAGCATGACAAAGTATTTCCATGAAAAAGATAAAACAAGAATAGTTCATTATGAAGGAAGTAATTGGAATAGAGAATATGAAAACTGCTCTGATATAGAAACAAGAATGTATGCAAAAGCAAGAGATATAGAAGAATATTTAAGAACTAATCCTGAAAAACCATATATAAGCTGTGAATATATGCACGCAATGGGAAATTCATGCGGTGGATTTATGAAATATACAGAGCTTGAAGACAGATATGAAAAATATCAAGGCGGTTTTATTTGGGATTATATTGATCAAGCTGTAAAAGTAAAAAGAGACGGGAAAGAAGTTCTTTATTATGGCGGAGATTTTATGGAAAGACCTACAGATTATAATTTCTGCGGGAATGGGATTGTATTTGCAGACAGGACAGTAACTCCTAAAGCTCAAGAAATAAAATATCTTTATCAGAATGTTGAAATAAGACTAACAGAGAGAGGATGTTTAATAAGAAACAAATCTCTTTTTGATAATTTATCAAATTATAAATTTATTTACAGTATCAAGGAAGAAGAAAATATGCTTCAGTTTGGACAATTTGAAATTGTGTGTGAGCCAGGAGAGATAAAAGAAGTTGAAATTCCTTGGGAAAAATCAGAAAGAACATATACAAAAAATATTTCAATGGTACTGAAAAAAGATGAGCTATGGGCTTCTGCAGGATTTGAAATTGCTTATGGACAGGAGATTATTGAAAGAAAAGAAAAAATAGAAAAAGATGAAAATGAAATAAAAATTATAGAGGGAGATGGAAATATAGGTATCTATGCCGGAAAAACAAAAGTTCTTTTCAGTAGAGATAAAGGACTTGTTTCACTTATTTTAGATGAAAAAGAACTTATAGCAGAAAGACCTCAGCCGGTATTCTGGAGAGCATCAACAGATAATGATAGAGGATATTTACACCCTTATGAATGTGCAATGTGGCTTGGAGCATCTGTTTTCCAAAAACTTCATCACGCTGAACTAAAAATAGATGAAAATAAAAAATGGGCAGAAGTATCATATGTTCACGAGCTTCCTGTTGTACCTAAAACAGAGGTAAATGTAATTTATAAAGTTGAAAACACAGGTGAAATAAAAGTAACATTAAAATATAATGGAAAAGATGGACTTCCGGAACTTCCGCTTTTTGGAATGAGATTCAAATTTAATAAAGAATATGATAAGTTTAAATATTTTGGAAGAGGAGCAGAAGAAAATTATATTGACCGTAATATGGGGGCAAGATTAGATGTTTATGAAAAAAATGTAAAAGATAATTTAACTCCTTATCTTACTCCGCAGGAATGTGGTGGAAGAACAGATGTAAGATGGGCAGAAATAAAATCATCTGAAAATGGAGGAATAAAATTCAAAAAAGATAGAGAAAATTTTGAATTAAGTGTACTTCCATACAGTTTCCTTGAATTAGAGCAGGCTGGACATCAATTTGAACTTCCAGAACAAAATTATACTTATGCTACAATAATAATGAAACAAATGGGAGTTGGAGGAGACGACAGCTGGGGAGCTCCGGTTTTAGAAGAATTTTGCATCCCTTCGAATGTAGATTATGAATATTCATTTTATATAACAAAAGCAGGAGGAGAAGAATAATGGAACAGGTAGTTGAAAAAATATCATCTAAAGAAAGATATTCTTTTGCATTTGGTGCATTAGGTAAAGATTTGGTTTATGGAATAACAGCAACATTTGCAATGATTTATTTTACAGATGTTTTAGGAGTAAGTGCGAGTTTTATAGGTATTGTTTTCTTTGTGGCAAGATTTTGGGATGCTATAAATGATTTAATGTGCGGTGTGATTGTTGATAATACAAAAAACAAATTTGGAAAATTTAGGACATGGCTTGTTATAGGAACAGTTTCAAATGGAATAGTTCTTGCTCTCATGTTTACTGATTTTGGATTTACTGGAGCTGCTTTGTATACATATGTTGCAGTTTCTTATGTTCTTTGGGGAATGACTTATACTCTTATGGATATTCCTTATTGGGCAATGATTCCAAATTTTTCAAAAGATAAAAAAGAACGTGAAAGAATATCTGTTCTTCCGAGAATATTTGCTTCTGTTGCAAACACTCTTATAATTGGAGGATTTGGAATTCAGATTATAGATTTTTTAGGAGGCGGGAATACAGGACTTGGATATTCAAGATTTGCTTATACAATTTCAATAGTTTTCCTTGTTACAATAGCAGTTACAGTTGCCAATGTAAAAACTCCGGATAAGGTTGCTTCACTTTCAACAAAACACAATCAAGAAAAATTAACTTTCAAAAAAATGAAAGATTTAATAAAGAAAAATGACCAGTTTTTAGTTACAATAGGAGTGAGCTTAACTTACAATGTTTCAATGTCTTTAATGTTTACCGTGGCCGTTTATTATTTCTTATATGCTTGTGGAAGTAAGGGAATGTTCGGAGTATTTATGTCATTTGCAAGTCTGGCAGAAGTTGCAGGATTATTCTTGTTTCCTAAAATGGCGGCTGTGACTACAAGAAAGAAAATATATTTTTATTCAGCACTTGTTCAGATAGTAGGTTTTGCAGTTTTATTGATAACAGGAATTTTATGTCCACAGAACAGTGTTATGACAGCACTTTCTGGAGCATTGATAAAATTCGGGGCGGGAGTTCTTCTTGGAATAATAACAGTTACTCTTGCAGATGTTGTTGATTATGGAGAATATAAATTAAAAAAACGTAGTGAGACAATAATATTTTCAGCCCAGACTCTTCTTACAAAATTTACGGGGGCATTGGGAGCTCTGCTTGTGGGGTTTGTTTTAGATTTAACAGGTTATGTTCCAAATGCTGTGCAGGGAGCAGAAACTATATTTGTTCTTCGTTTAATAATGTGTATAATTCCAATGATATTTATAGCTGTAAGCTATATGATTTATAAAAAGAAATATATTCTTACACAGGAATATATGGCTAAAATATATTGCCACCTAAGCTAAAATTAATATACCTAAAAAAGGACTGCCTAAAGGCAGTTCTTTTTTAGAATTTATTTAATTTTTTTATACTTTGTTTTTCTGTTATATATGGAAAAGTAAGAATTTGTACAGGACGAAATAATTTTGTCTTAGCTTGCTTTACTGTAAGTTCTACAGCTGTTTGGGCCATATACTCACTGTCTATACTTATGCTTGAAAGAGGTGGGGTTATAAAAGCTGAAAAAATAGTGTTATTATAACTTAAAACACTTATTTCTTCAGGAACTTTAATATTCTTTTCCTTAAGTGCATTCAAAATCCCTAAAGCAACATTTTCATTTACTGCTAAAAAAACAGTAGGAAGATTTTTTATATTTTTTTCTATAAAAAGTTTAGTATTCTCATAAGCACTTTCTGTTGAACGCTCACATTCAAGTAAAGAGCAATTTTCAGAAATATTTTTTTCCTTTATATACTCTAAAAAAGCAACTCTTTTTATTTCAAGCTCTAATTCTTTAAAAATATTTGGAGCAGTTTTAGGTCCTGCAAAGCAGATATTTTTATGACCACAACTAATTAAATAATCTACTCCTCTTTTTAGTCCAAGTTTAAGATCTACAATAACACTAGAATAATTACCATCGTGAGGTGCACAGTCAAGAAAGACAATATTTTTTGTAATTTTTTTCATATCATCAATTTCTTTTACAGAAAAATGACCTATTGTAATAATTCCATCAACTTTTTTATTTGGAAAAAAATTATACTTTTTGCTCTTTGGATTATATTGGATTTTTACAGTTTCAATTTTCTTATTAAAACATTCTTGCTCTACAAATCCTTTTAAATATAAGTAATAAGGGTCTTGAATATGTTCTTGTATATTAGAAGGTTCAACAATTCCAAGACAACATCTATTATATAAAGAAGATTTAATTTTTTGTTTATTTTTCTTACTTTGAAGAGTTTTATATCCTGAAGTTTTTGCTACTGTTTTTATTATTTTTTTAGTTTCTTCGCTTGCCCTCAAAGTTTTATCGTTATTTAAAACTCTTGAAATAGTGGCTATAGAATAACCTGTTATTTCTGAGAGGTTTTTTAAAGTCACCATTTTTACCTCCTAATTTACGAGAAAAATTACCTGAAAGGTAAAATTTACCTATTTTTTATAGTATAACAGAATTTTACAAGAAAAACAATCAGCAATAGATTTTATTAATTTATATTTCAATTTACATTTATGGAATAATCTCTTTTTCAATACAAACGATATCATATTTTTGAGCTATACCCTAAGACAACTAAAAAATATTAGAGAAAATTTGAATATAAGTAAAAGAATCTTGAAAAGATAATATTTTTATATGGAAACATTTATAGGAATATATTCCTATATTTTGTTAAAAATAAATATTTTTAGGAATGAATTCCTATAATTTATTGGAAAAATCCAAAAATAATAGCATAATCTTATTATGGAGGGATAAAATGAAAAAATATAGAAAGAAAAGAATATTTAGATTTTTTAATAAGATCAAAGGATAAACAAATAGAGCCTGTGAAAAAGATTCTGTAAATTAAATAATACTAACTTTTAATAGCTTTCTATGATAAAATTAATATCATAGGAGGCTATTTTTATGGAAAAGAAAAAAAGAAAAGGTATTCAAATGACTGAAGGAAAAAAAGAAGTTTTAAGTATAGAAATCGGAGAAAATGAAAGTAGTAAATACTGGTTAGGAGTTTTTAATAATCTTAAAAATAGAGGAGTTAAAGACATTTTAATTTTATGTGCTGATGGTTTATCTGGAATGAAAGATGCCGTTACCGTAGCCTTTCCCAAAACAGAATATCAACGTTGTATTGTTCAGCAAGTGCGTAATACTCTAAGATATATTCCTGATAAAAATAAAAAATTATTCGCAAATGATTTAAAAAGTATATATCAAGCTCAATCAGAAAAAATAGCTTTACAAAATTTAGAAAAAGTAACTGAAAATTGGGAAAAGATATATCCAAATTCTATGAAAAGCTGGAATAAAAAGTGGGATGTAATAAGTCCTATTTTTAAATTTTCAATGGAAGTTAGAAAAGTAATTATACAACAAACGCAATAGAAAGCCTAAATAGTGTTTATCGTCGCTTAATAGTCAAAGAAGCGTATTTCCAAGTGATACAGCTCTATTAAAAGCTCTTTATTTAGCTACATTTGAAGCGACTAAAAAATGGACTTCAACTTTAAGAAATTGGGGAAAAATATATGGAGAACTTCAAATAATGTTTGAGGATCGTTTTTAATAAATAAAGTCTAATTAAATATGAAAAGAACACTCTCTAAAGAGGGTGCCCTTAACATAAACTAAAATATATGGTAAAACCATATTAACTAAAACTATTAAATTAAATAATTTTTATCATAGAAAGTTAAGATTTACAGAAAACTCTTCACACCCTCTTTATAAATTATTTAGATACTTTTTCAGGGAAATATTTTTCTAATATTTTTGCATAAGTACCATTTTCTACAACTTTATCAAAAGCACTGTTTAACTCTTCTATTAATTTTTTATTTCCTTTCTTAACAGCTATTGATTCTCCAGGATCTTCATCATAGATAGTATCAGCAACTTTAACTTCAGGCATAGTTTTTAAATATTTAGCACTTGCTTGTTCATCTAATACAACAGCATCTATTTTACTTTGTTTTAGTGCAAGTAAAGCTCCTGTAAATGAATCATAACGAACTATATTAGCTCCTAAAGCTTTTGCTAATTCTTCTTGTTTTGTTCCAAGTTGAACTCCAGCAGTTTTTCCATTTAAATCTTCTTTTTTCACAATAGCAGTTTCATTTGTTCTTACTATAACAGAGTGACCAGTTTGGAAATTTAAGTATGGTTTAGAGAAATCCACAGCTTTTTTTCTTTCAGCAGTAGGTGACATTCCAGCTATTACAGCATCAATTTTTCCCATTTGAAGTGCTGGTAAAAGTCCGTCAAAAGTCATATTATTCCATTTGATTTCATATCCCATTTCTTTTCCCATTGCTTCCATAAGCTCAATATCAAAACCAACTATTTTATCTCCTTCAAGATATTCATAAGGTTTGAACTCAGCATTTGTTCCTACATAAAGCTTTTTAGCACCAAAGCTAGATACAAATAAAACTAAAGATAACATTAAAACTAGAAATTTTTTCATAATTATACTCCTCCTTAAAAATTTATATTAAAGTTTTTTTCATTTGATTAAATTCATCTTTTATTTCTTTTAAAAGATTTTCATTTTCTAAAATATCTTTTCCAGTCATCACAAGGGCAAATATAGCTTCTTTCATTCCCTTGTAAGCCTCTTCTGTAATTGTAGCTTTTGCAAATTCAAGGCTGTGTCCAGTAAGTTCACACTTAGATATTGGAAAATAAGTATGAATTGTTGGGCAATGATGACTTACATCTCCACAGTCACTAGAACCAGTGGGATCAGACATTGGAATATCTTTTATCCCTTGAAGCTCAAGATTTTTTGTATATATGCTTGATAATTTTTCATTTGTTACAAGATGTTTGAAAGTATATTCATAATTTTCTATTTCTAAAGATGTACCAGTGGCAAGGGCAGCTCCCTTAGCACAATTTTTTACACGTTCACTAAGTTTTAACATCTCTTTTGTTGTAGCCTCTCTTATATAAAAATTTGAAACTGCTAAATCTGGAATAATATTTGCAGCCTCTCCACCATTTGAGATTATACCATGTATTCTTGCACTTGTTTTTGTTTGTTGTCTTAGAGCATTTACACTGTTGAAAAATTGTATCACACCATCAAGAGCATTTATTCCATTGTATGGATCACCAGCTGCGTGAGCTGTTTTTCCTCTGAAAGTAAATTGTAAAGCTTCCATTGCTTGTGATGTTCCACTTTTTTCGTGATTTTTTCCAGTTGGGTGAGAAATCATTGCCACATCTATATCATCAAAACAACCAGCCTCTGCCATATCAACTTTAGCTCCAAAAGTTTCCTCTGCAGGAGTACCGAAGATTAAAACCTCTCCACCAAATTCATCAATATATTCTTTTAATAAAATTCCTGCTCCAATACTTGTTGTTCCTAAAATATTATGACCACAACCGTGACCAATCTCTGGAAGAGCGTCATATTCAGCTAAATATCCTATTTTTATTCCTTTTTTTCCAGATGAATATTTTGCTAAATACGCTGTTGGTATTCCAATATAGTTTTCTTCAATATCAAATCCATATTTTTTTAAAAGATTTTTATGAGCCTCACAAGCTTTAAACTCTTTTCTTCCAAGTTCAGGATTTTTGTATATATATTCATTTAACTCTTTTAAATCTCCAAAAATCTCACTAAATTTATTTTCTAATTTGTTTAATATCTCCATAATCTCCTCCTAAAAAATTGTATCAAAAAAACCAGCCTAGTCTTCCTTAAAAAACTATAGCTGGTTTTATCTTTTTTTTATCTATGTACGTCAAAAAGAAATATATGCTATCTTAGTTTACAGAAAGACAATATAAATATTTAAAATTGATATTTAATTGTCTCCTCCTTAATAGCATCATTGTTTCCTCCTAAAAATTTTATTTTGTACATTGTATAAAATTGTTTTCTCTTTGTCAAGAATTTTTTTTAAAAATTTATATCCAATTTTCAATATCATTGATAATACTTTGAATATCATTTATAAGTTTACAAGTGTGATAGCCGTCTGCCACAGCGTGATTTACAAAGACAGAGATAGGTATCATAGTCATCTCATCACGTTTAAAATATTTTCCAAAAGCGATAACAGGGAAAAGCATTTTTGCTTCAGAGTAGGTATCATTTGCACAACCTGTAAAGCTAAGCCAAGGGATACAAGAGATAGGACAAAAGTTATCTCCACGTCCAAGTTTTGTTTTAACCCCTTTTATATCTTTGTATTTTTTTATATCCTCAACTACATTTTTATAAAACTTTTCAAAATTCTCATCATATTCGCTCCAAATATCTGAAAAAGTTTTATCATCATTGTGGAAAATAGTATATGATGGAACAACATAGTCCCAATACCCAAGATTTCCCTCTTTGTCGTAGTCCATTCTAAACTCTTTATTTTGGTTAACAGCTTTTATTATACAGTAAAGCATTGTTGGAAAAAATTTTAATTTTCTTTCTTTTACTTTTTCCATAAGCTGACTGATATTAAGTTCAGCTGTAAGATTATAATTTGTTTTGATAAGATTGATATAATACTTAAAATGTTCCTTTCTTTCCCAAGTTTCAAAATCTATTTTATGAAACATAGTATCACTCCTTTATATTTCACTAGGTGTAACAACTGTAACAGAGTCCCAAACATTATATGTAACAAATCCTAAAGGTGCTCCCTTTGGTTTATTTAGATTTTTTTTCAAAGTATAGTCAACTACTACTTTTTCTCCGGCATTTGCTTTTGAATAAAAAGCTGAAAGTGTTGCAACTTTTAAAATAAATTCATCTGAATTTTCAAAATCCTCTTTTTTCACAATAAAGTGAGAACCTGGAATATCTTTTATATGGAACCACATATCATCTTTTTTGGCAAACTTAAATGTCAGATAATCATTTTCTTTGTTGTTTCTACCAAAATAGATAATCTTTCCGTCTATTTCAATAGTGTCATATGGTTGTTCAACTGATTTTTTCTTAGGTTTTTTATTTACTTTTTTCTTTAGGTATTTTTCTTCAATAAGTTCAGTTTCAATATTTTTTAGTTCTTCAAAAGTTTTACTTTTTTGGATAAATGTTGCCACACTATCAAAATAGAAAAGTTTATTTTGAAATTCTTCTAATCTTTGTTTAGAAATTTCTAAACCTCTTTTCATCTTAGAGGATTTTTTATAGATTTTCTCAAGATTTGATTGCGGTGAAAGAAGTGGATCAAGTGAAATATTTATTTCACAGTTATTATAAAAGTCATAGGCTTTTACTGTGCTATCCCCTCTTTTGATACTATAAAGAACTGAGGCTAAAATATCCCCGATTTCTTTGTATTTATTGTAATCTTTCATTATTTCAATATCTTTTTTTATATTTTTAATTATTTTTTCTGATTTCTTTTTTTCTTTTTCTATACAAAAGATAAGCTGTTCTCTCAAAAGATTAAAGCTATTTGAAAGAGATTTGCTTTTTATATAGAAGTTTATCATTTCACAAAAGTTTGGATAGTTGATAACCTCATCATATTCTTTTGGTTTTACTTCCAGAACTGTTGCAAGGACAGGTACTTTTTTATTGAAATAAATTTTTGGAGCTAACTCAGAAGTTAAAATATTTCTAAAATCTTGATAATTTTTTATTTCATTTTTTGTTAATTTTCCTATTCCTTCAAGGATTTCAATAATATTACCATTTGAAATAATTGTATTAAATTCTGTTTCAGTTATTTCAAATGGATTTTTCTTTTGTGATACTATTGGTTGTGAATATTTCTCTCCATTAAAAAGAGTTCTTATGGAATTTTCCTCTATTGATTTCTTTTTAAGGACTGAAATAATTCTTTCATCACTATCAGTCAAGATAATATTTGAATATTTTCCCATTATTTCAAAGAAAAGATAGTTATTTTGAATTTGTCCAAGCTCATTTATTTTTGAAAAAGAAAATTTTAGTATTCTATCAAGTCCAAGTTGTTCTAAGTCTACAAGAGCAGAGTTAACAAGATATTTTCTAATCATTAATAAAAAATTTGAACTTTCTTCAAGAAGATTTTCCTCTTTATCTTCATTTATGTAACAAAGGGGCATTGACGGATTACAAGTAAAAAATAGAGCTTTTTTTCCAAAATGAAGTGTTAAAGAAAGGGAAGAATTTTGAAAAATCTTCCCAACTTTTTTATTTAATAAATTTTCTTTAAGCTCTAATTTTATTTTTGATAGAGAAACCCCATCTAAATAAAACATTAATCCTCAGCCTTTACAACTATTATATTTTTAGCATCTAATAAGTTAACTTCTAAGATAGTTCCGTCATCTTTCTTAAGAGCCACATTATTTTCATCTTTGCTTTTTAAAACTTCTATTATGCTATAATGTCCAATACCTCTATCTAAGAAATAATCTTGAATGATAGGAGTACCTTTTATCTCAACAACAGATACACGACTTCCAACAGGAAAATCTGTTACAGGAAGTGGTTTTAAAAATTCAGTTTTATTTTTTAAGTTTTTAAGAAGTTTTTTGAAAGTTCCTAAAAATTCACGAACTTCTTTTTCTTCTAATTTTTCTATTATAGAAAGAGTTATCATTTTATGATAGTTGTTATGATAATCTAAAGCTTGCATACCTTTTTTAGAAAGTGACACATATACTTTTCTTCTATCAGCATCAGAACGAACTCTTGATACAAATCCCTTTTCTCCAAGTTTTGTGATAGCCACAGTTGCAGTTCCCATTGTTATAGCAAGTCTATCAGAAAGCTCATTCATTGTAAGAGAATCTTCTCCAATGGCTTCAATGATGTGTAACTCTGTGTGTGTTAAACATTTGATACCATTTTTTAGAGCCATATCTTCTGATTCATAAAATAATTTATAAAATTTTTCAAAAACGTCATTTAATTCATCAACATATTTTGCCATTTAGTTCTCCTTTTTAAGACTTGATATTCTTTCTTGGTAATCTCCACCGAATACATAAGAACCAGCTACAAAAACGTTAGCTCCAGCCTCAATACATTTTGTTATTGTTTTATCATTTATTCCACCATCAACTTCAATATCAACAGTAGGGTTCATTTTTCTTATCTCTTTTATTTTTTCAACAGAACTTTCTATAAATGATTGTCCACCAAATCCAGGGTTTACACTCATAACTAAAACTAAGTCTAAGTCATCTATCACATATCTTAAAGCCTCGTGAGAAGTAGATGGATTTAGAGAAACTCCAGCTTTTACTCCATAAGATTTTATTTGTTGGATAACTCTATGAAGATGGATAGTTGATTCTGCGTGAACTACTATTATATCAGCTCCAGCTTTTACAAAATCTTCTATATATCTTTCAGGGTTAGTTATCATTAAATGTACATCAAAAACTAATTTAGTTTTATTTCTAATAGCTTTTATTACAGGAGGTCCAAAAGTAATATTAGGAACAAATATACCGTCCATAACATCAATATGTACCCAATCAGCCCCAGCTCTATCAATACTTTCTACCTCTTCTCCTAATCTACTAAAATCAGCCGATAAAATAGAAGGAGCTATTTTAATATTTTTCATAATTATTCCACCTTTCAACCTTTAATTTTTCATATACTTTTTTATAAAAATCATATCTTGTTTTTGAAATTTTATTATCTTCTACCATATTTTTTATAAGACAACCTGGCTCACTTATATGGTGACAGTTTAAGAATTTGCAGTGACTATCGTCTGGAAGTGTAAACTCTTTAAACATTGAGATAAGCTCAGCAAAATCTTTTATTGGAGGAAGTTCAATAGATGAAAATCCTGGAGTATCAATAACATATCCACCACAGTTAGATGGGATAAATTTAGAATCTCTTGTTGTATGTTTTCCTCTTTTTAATTTTTTACTAGTTTCACCAACGACTAAATCTTCCTCATCTTGTAGCATATTAAGAATACTAGATTTTCCAACTCCACTAGGTCCACCAAAAGCCACAGTCTTGTTTGTTATAAATTTTTTAATCTCATCTACCCCGATATTTTTGTATGTTGATACAAAGAATAGTGGGATATTTATTTTTTCTAAAAAGTTTAATCTTTCAAGAAGAGAGCTTTTTTCTTCCTCGCTTAAAAGATCTATTTTATTTATGACCACAATAGGATCTATTTTATAGTAAGTACTATTAAGTATCAAAGTATTAAGTCTATCTAAATCAATCTCAGGGTCTTTCCCTGCAAATTGTATAACTAGATAGTCAACATTAGAAACTAGAGGTCTATTTATCATATTTTTTCTAGGATAGATTTGGATTATTGAATTATCTTCAGATATCTCTACAATATCTCCCACAATACAATTATCTTTTTTGTCCTTTCTTTTCAAGATTCCTCTTAGTTTACATTCGTGAATATTTTCACCTACTTTTACATAATAAAATCCTTGGATTTTATTTATAACATTTCCCTTGATAATATCATCTCCTATTATTCTGTGATAGTAATATTTATACTAGATCCAGCAGAAATTCTGCTGTTAACACCAACACTTAGATCAACCACAACATTTGGTTCAAGCCCCTCTACTTTTACTTTTTCAACTTTTCCAATAAAGATAGAATTTTCTTTTAAAAATCTCTCAGCTTCAACCAAAGTATATCCTATGACATCAGGTACTTTTACAATCTTATTTTGAGAACGTCCACTGACTAAAAGAGAGATACCATCTTTTATATTTACATTCTCACCTGTACCAGGATTTGTTCCGATGATACAGTTGTATGATAGAGGAGAGTCAGTTCTTGAAATTCTATTTATCTTGATTCTTTTCTCTTCTAAAAGATTTTTAACAGTAAAAAGTTGTTGTCCTTTAAAATCTGGTACTTGGAAGTAGTTTTCTCCCATACTTACCCAAACTTTTATAGTCCTACCTTTTTTTATTACGTGTCTTTCCTTTGGTTCTTGCATAAAGATTTGTCCTTCAGGTAGAGATGAGAAATCCCGTCCTACCACTTTGACTTCTATAATATCTTTGTCAGCTAAACCTTCCACTTCGCTAGGAGTAAGTCCCACAAGATTAGGTGTATAATAAAAGTTTTTATTGAAATATTTATCCAAAGTATAGTAACCTAAAAAATATGTTGTAGCGATTATTGATATAAAACAACTGACTACAACTAAAAGAGTTTTTTTCATTAATCCTCCTAAGAAAATAAAACATACTTATTATAAAATGATACCATAAACAAAATAAAATATCAACAAAATAACCTAAAAAAACAAAAATATTTGATCAAATATTTAATCAAAATAAAAATAATTTATTCTTGATAAAATATAGTGTAAATGATAAAATATCCTGTGTAGAATTGACAAAATTTTTAGGAGGAACAAATGGCAAATAAGATAGAAACTTTAATTTCTGAAGAAAAACTTGCAGCTCGTGTTGCTGAACTTGGAAAACAAATAGAGAAAGACTATCAAGGAAAAGATTTAGTATGTGTAGGACTTTTAAAAGGGTCTGTTGTATTTATGACTGACTTAATAAAAACTATAAATTTAGATTTAAAAATAGATTTTATGAAAGTGTCTAGCTATGGAAATGGGACTGACTCAACAGGTATTGTAAAAATATTAAAAGATGTTGATGAAGAAGTTACTGGAAAAGATGTACTTTTAATAGAAGATATAGTTGATACAGGACTTACTCTTGCAAATGTAAAAGAATTTATGTGGAAGAAAAAACCTAACTCAATCAAAATCTGTACTCTTTTAGACAAACCAAGCAGAAGAAAAGCTGATGTAAAAGCTGAGTACGTTGGATTTGAAATTCCAGACGCTTTCGTTATAGGATATGGACTTGATTATGCTGAACATTATAGAAACCTACCATTCGTTGGTGTGCTTACTTTAGGGGAATAAGATGTCATTTAAGCATAAGAAAAAATATGGACAAAACTTTTTAAATGATCAAAATACAGTTTTAGAAAGAATAATGGAAGTATCTCAAGTTTCATCAGATGATGAAGTTTTAGAGATAGGACCTGGTGAAGGAGCTCTTACGGAGCTTCTTTTACAAAGGGCAAAAAAAGTAAACTGTGTAGAGATTGATACAGATTTAGAAAAAATACTTAGAAAAAAATTTGACAGCAATCCAAAGTTTAATCTTCATATGGGAGATATACTAGAGGCAGATTTAAGGGGGATAATAGGAGCTAATACAAAAGTAGTTGCAAACATTCCTTATTATATAACATCTCCTATTATAAACAAACTTATTGAGCATAGAGATCTTATTGATGAAGTGTATCTAATGGTGCAAAAAGAGGTTGGAGAAAGAGTTTGTGCAACTTCTGGAAAAGAGAGAAGTGTTTTAACATTAGCAGTGGAATATTTTGGGGAAGCAGAATATCTTTTTACAATACCTAAGGAATTTTTTACACCAGTACCAAAGATTGACTCAGGATTTATCGGAATAAAATTCTATAAAGACAGAAGATTTGAGAGTATTATAGATGAAAATCTATTCTTTAAATATGTAAAAGGAGCTTTTTCAAATAAAAGAAAAAATATTGTAAATAACCTTGCCACTCTTGGAATATCAAAAGATAAAATCCAAGGGGTACTAACAGAGTTAGGAATATCTTTTAATGAGAGAGCTGAAAATCTTTCTATTGAGCAGTTTATTGAATTGGCTAAATTATTGGAAGAGAGATAGAGGGAGAAATATGGAAAGTTATGAATTTATTGTAAAAAGCAGAAAAGAAGATATAGATTTTATTAATAAAATTATAGAAGCTTATGAGGGACTTGGAGTAGTTAGAACTACAAATGCTAAAGAGGGACTTCTTACTATAATAACTACAGATAATTTTAAAGATGATTTAAGAGATGTTATTGTGGATTTAGGAAAAAATTATGTAGTTGCTGAGATTTTAGAAGAGGGAAGTTGGAAAGGAAAACTTTAATTTAAGGAGGAAGATTATGGAAAGATTAGAAAATCTTTTAAAATATATTTTAAAAGGATTAGTTGAAACTGAAGAAGCTATAAGAATAACTTACGAGGTAATAGATGACACTGTTATCTTCAAAGTAAACGTAGCTGAAGGAGAAATGGGAAGAGTTATCGGTAAAAATGGACTTACAGCTAATGCAATAAGAGGAGTTATGCAAGGGGCTGGAGTAAAAGATAAATTAAACGTAAACGTAGAGTTTTTAGACTAGGTGAGTTATGGAAGAGTTAGTTATAATAGGAAAAATCACAGGTACTCATCACTTAAAAGGTGCTTTAAAAGCTAATATAAATATTGGTGACGAAGAGGGGCTTGTTGGAGAAAAAGTCCTTGTTGAAAAACCAAATGGTGAAAGATGTGTATTCACAGTAAAAAAAGTTTCTCCATTAGTTGGAGATAAAGTAATCCTTGAATTTGATGAGATAGAAAATAAAACTCAAGGGAATTTACTTCAAAACTCTGTTATAAAAGTTAATAGAATGGTACTAGGGCTTGAAGAAGATGAATATCTATTACAAGACTTACTTGGAATGGAAGTTGTAACTTTAGAGGGACAAAACATAGGAAAAGTAACAGAGGTATTTGATACAGCAGCTCACGAAATTTTAGTTGTGGAAACTGAGACTACTGAGGCTATGATTCCAAATCTTGAGAACTTTGTAAAAGATATAGATTTTGAAGGAAGAAAAATAACAGTTGACCTTTGGGAAGGTATGTTAGAAGAGAAATCAAAAGAAGAAAATAAATAATGTATATAAACAAAAATAAAAGAAACGAGGTTTAAAATTGAAAATAAATATTTTAACTTTATTTCCAGAATTGTTTCAAGGTTTTAAAACTCAAAGTATCATAGGAAAAGCTATTAAAAATAATCTTATAGATATTAACATTATAAATATTAGGGATTTTTGCTTTGATAAACATAAACAAGCTGATGATATCCCTTATGGAGGAGAAGGGGGAATGGTTATGAAACCAGAACCTCTTTTTCGTGCTTTAGAAACAGTAGGTGGAAAAGTTATATATACCTCTCCTCAAGGTGTAACTTTTAATCAAAAGTTAGCAATAGAACTTGGAAAAGAAGAGGAGATAACAATAATAGCTGGACACTATGAGGGAATAGATGAAAGGGTAGTAGAAGAAAAAGTTGATATGGAAGTATCGATTGGAGATTTTGTACTAACAGGTGGGGAACTTCCTGCAATGGTAATGGTTGATGCTATCTCTCGTTTAATCCCCGGGGTAATTACAAAAGAGTCCTATGAAAACGATTCTTTTTTTAATGGGCTTTTGGACTTTCCACAATATACAAGACCTGCTGAATATGAGGGTCTAAAAGTGCCAGAAGTATTGATGTCAGGAAACCACAAAAAAATAAGAGAGTGGAGAATAAAGGAGAGCCTTAAGAGAACTTATTTAAGAAGACCTGACCTTTTAGAAGGTAGGGAGTTTGACAAAATAGAAAAGAAACTTTTTAATGAGATGTTAAAAGAATTAAAAGAACAAGAAGATAAAAAATTAGGAGATGAAGAAAGTGAGAGATAAAGTTTATTTAGGATTAGTTCACTATCCAGTATATAATAAAAATAAAAGTGTAGTTTGTACTTCTGTTACAAACTTTGATATTCACGATATATCAAGAAGTTGTAGAACTTATAATATAAAAGAGTATGATTTAATAGTGCCACTTGATGCACAAAAACAACTTACTGAAAGAATTATAGGGTATTGGCAAGATGGAAGTGGTGGAGAATACAATAAAGATAGAGAATCAGCTTTTGTAAATACAAGAGTAAAAGTATCAATAGAACAAGCTATAAAAGATATTGAAGAAAGAGAAGGGCAAAAACCAGTGATTATTACAACATCAGCTCACACTTTCCCAAATTCAATAAGCTATAAAGGACTTTCTGAAAAAATATTTAATGATGACAAACCATATCTATTTTTATTTGGAACTGGTTGGGGACTTATCCAAGAGGTAATGGATATGTCAGACTTTATACTAGAGCCAATCAGAGGAACTACAAAATATAACCACCTATCAGTAAGAGCTGCTGTGGCTATTATTTTAGATAGAATTTTTGGAGAAAATTAATTTTTTGTGTAAGGAAGAGGGGAAAAGATGAGCAGGAAGACAAGGGTTTCTACCAAGCCAGATTTTTTTCATCATATTGGTGCAAAAAATCTAATGGTAAAAGAGATAATATATGAGGATTTATATAAAAAATTAAAAATTAGTTGTCAGCTAAAAGACCCAACTTGCTTGTGTGAAACAGATATTGTCTGTGAAGATTTGCATAAGAAGTTCGGAGACAGTCTTTCTGTTGAATTTTCTATTGAATATGAAAATCTTCAAATAACTCAAAAAATTTTAAGTGAAATAGTAGAGAAAGCTATTGAAAAATTAAAACTTAAGAATGCTGTTTCAAAATCATTCTTATTTTTGTATAGAGTGAGAATTGATGAAAAAAATATATTTATCGAGCTTAAAAATGATATGGCTATCGAAACTCTATATGAATCAAAAATAAATCTAAAAATAGAATCACTTTTATCTGAGTATGGGATAAATGATTTTAAGGTATCCTTTGTGGCTGGGGACTTTGCCAAAGAGATAGAGGAGATAGAAAAAGAGAAAGAAAATACTATAATAACCCTTAGTCAAAAAATAGATACAGAAAATCAAAAAGCCTCTCAAGCACCAAAAGAGGATAAACCTCAAGGGGAGAAAAAATATAATGCTGTTTCAGCTAGAAAAACAAAAGAGATTAAGGGAACTCCAATTTCAATAGATGAGTTTGCAGACATCTATGATAATGATGTGTGTGTGCTAGAGGGAGAGGTATTTAATTTTGAGAAAAAAGAGTTAAAGACTGGTAACTTCCTTTATATTATGAGGATAACAGATAATAAAAACTCTGTTACAACAAAGATGTTTGTTAAACCAGATGACAATTTAGAGGTAAAAGTCGGGGAGTTTATAAGAGTAAGTGGAAAAAAACAGATAGATACCTTTAGCGATAACGAAGAAGTTCTTATAATCTCATCTCTAAATAAAATAGAAAGAGAAAAAACGCAGAAAGTGGATACCTCAGAAGAAAAAATGGTAGAGCTACACACTCATAGCAAAATGAGTGAGATGGTTGGAGTTACTGAGATAGGAGACCTTATTAAAAGAGCCAAATCTTATGGACAAACTAGTCTTGCAATAACAGATTATTCAGTTGTCCATACTTTCCCGTTTGCCTATAAACAAACTAAAAAAGATGAGAATTTTAAAGTTATCTTAGGTTGTGAGATGTATATGGTAGATGATTCAAGACCTATGATTACAAAACCGAAAGATATTAATATAGAGGAAGAAACATTTGTGGTATTTGACTTGGAAACAACAGGTCTTAATTCCCACGAACACGAAATAATAGAGATAGGTGCTATAAAGATGCAGGGAACTCGTATAGTAGATAAGTTCTCAGAATTTGTAAAACCTAGAAATAGAGTACCTGAAAAAATAAAAAATCTGACTAATATAAACGACGGTATGCTTGAAAATGCTGGATTTATTGAGGAAGTTCTTCCAAAATTTATGGAATTTGTGGGAGATGCCACAATGGTAGCTCATAATGCAAAATTTGATATGAGTTTTATAAGACGTGATTGCAAAAAAGTTTTAGGGATTGATTATGACCCAAGTGTTATAGATACACTTCAAATGGCAAGAGATGTGTTACCTGAATTTAAAAGTTATGGACTTGGACCTCTTACTAAAAAATTAGGGGTAGCATTAGAAAGCCACCATAGAGCAGTTGATGACTCACAAGCTACTGCAGGAATGTTTAAAATTTTCTTAGATAGATATTTTGAAAAGGGAGCTAAAAAACTAGAGGATTTAAACACAGCTTTCCCAATAAATATTCAAAAACAAGATACAATAAATATTTTAGTCCTTGCTAAAAACCAAACAGGTTTAAAAAATATTTATAAATTAGTTTCTTTTGCTCATAAGGATAACTTTGGTAATAAAAAAGCGAGAGTTAAGAAAAGTGAGATAGAAAACTTTAGAGAGGGATTATTTATAGGAGCTTGTAACACAGTTCATTTTATGAATACTGGAGAACTAGCCCTTAATTATCTTGATTGGAACTTTAAAGCATTAGAAAGTGCCATAGATTTTTATGATTATGTGGAACTTCTTCCAAAAGAAAACTATAATGAATTTATAGAAGAAGATGGAACAAATAGAATTAGCTCATATGGTGCTATCGAGGAGATGAATAGGTATCTTTATCAAGTGGCTAAATCTCACGGTAAACTTGTAACAGCTAGTTCAAATGTACACTATCTTGATAGAGAGGAAAAAGATATAAGAAGTATCTTGCTTTACGGTAGTGGAAATGTATTTAACGAAAGACAATATACAATAGATAATGGATTTTATTTTAGAACTACTGATGAAGTTTTAAAAGAATTTTCATATTTAGGTGAGGAGATAGCTCACGAAATAGTAATAACTAATACAAATAAAATATCTGATGAGATAGAAAAAATTCAACCTATCCCAGATGGATTCTTCCCACCTGAGCTTGATAATGCGGAAGATATAGTAAGGGATATGACATATACAAGAGCTTATGAAATATATGGTAATCCACTGCCAAAAATAGTTGAGGCAAGACTTGAAAGAGAGTTAACAGCTATAATTGGTCACGGATTCTCAGTTTTATATTTATCAGCTCAAAAACTTGTAAAAAAATCCCTAGATAATGGATACTTGGTTGGATCACGTGGATCTGTTGGTTCATCACTTGTTGCTTTTATGATGGGAATTACTGAGGTTAACGCCCTTTATCCACACTATATCTGTACAAACGAGGAGTGTAAATATTCTGAGTTTATAGAAAGAGAGGGAGCTGGAGTTGACCTTCCAGAAAAAATCTGCCCAAAATGTGGAAGACCACTTAAAAGAGATGGACACTCAATACCATTTGAAGTATTTATGGGATTTAATGGGGATAAAGTACCAGATATTGACCTTAACTTCTCAGGGGAATATCAATCAGAAATTCACAGATATTGTGAGGAGCTTTTCGGAAAATCAAACGTATTTAAAGCTGGTACAATATCAACACTGGCTGATAAAAATGCCATTGGTTATGTAAAAAAATATTATGAAGACCACCATTTGAATATATCTAAGGCTGAGATAATAAGAAAAGCCTCAAAGGTAGAGGGAGCTAAAAAGACAACAGGGCAACACCCGGGAGGAATGGTAATCGTACCAAAATATAAAGAGGTATTTGATTTCTGTCCTATTCAACACCCTGCAAATGATGTAACAAATGATTCAATCACAACACATTTTGATTATCACGTTATGGACGAACAACTAGTGAAACTTGATATACTAGGACACGACGACCCTACAACAATAAAACTTTTACAAGAATACACAGGGGTAAATGTCTATGATATACCAATAGCTGACCCAGATACTTTGAAAATTTTCTCAGGAACTGAAATACTTGGGGTAACTCCTGAAGACATCGGTTCTGTTGTAGGAACTTATGGAGTACCAGAGTTTGGAACAGGATTTGTAAGACAGATGCTAGAGGATACTTTGCCTAAAACATTTGCTGAGCTTGTAAGAATATCTGGACTTTCTCATGGTACAGACGTTTGGCTAAACAACGCCCAAGAATTTATAAGACAAGGAACAGCCACTCTTTCTGAAGTTATAACAGTAAGGGACGACATAATGAACTACCTAATTGATAACGGAATGGAAAAAGGTGTGGCATTTAAAATAATGGAATTTGTAAGAAAAGGTAAGCCATCTAAAGAGCCGGAGCAGTGGGAAAAATACTCTGATATGATGAAAGAAAAAAATGTAAAAGAGTGGTATATTGAATCTTGTAAAAGAATAAAATATATGTTCCCTAAAGGACATGCCACAGCTTATGTTATGATGGCAATGAGAATAGCGTATTTCAAAATCCACTATCCATTAGCTTTCTATGCAGCTTACTTAACACGTAAGATAGAGGATTTTGATTTTGAAATAATGGGTAACAAAGACCTTGCAAAAGCAAAACTAGCTGAGTTATCAAAAGAGCCAAAACTTGACGTTAAGAAGAAAACTCAAGTGGCAATCTGTGAAATAGTAGTGGAGATGTATGCTAGAGGATTTGAATTTTTAGGAATTGACCTTTATAAATCTGAAGGATTTAGATTTACTGTTGAAGACGGTAAAGTAAGAGTGCCACTTATGGGAATAGCTGGACTTGGAGCAAGTGTTGTAGATAATATTTTAAATGAAAGAAATATAGATAAATTTATATCTTATGAAGATTTGAAAAGAAGAACAAAGATGTCTTCAACTGTTTTGGAAAAACTAAAATCACTTAATGCAGTAAAAGATTTAAGTGAAACAAACCAAATTAGTTTATTTTAGAAGATAGAAGGAGAAAAAATTGGAAAATGTAAATAAAAAATATCTAGGAGCTGGGCTTGTATGTTTTGCAGCCTCTCTTTGGGGACTAGACGGGATAGTACTTACTCCAAGACTTTTTAAATTGGGAGTTCCTTTTGTAGTATTTATACTTCATTTTGTTCCCTTTGTTTTTATGAGCTTTCTTTTTGGCAAGAGAGAGATGAAAAATATAGCGGCTCTTCCTAAAAAAGATCTTTTTTATTATTTTTGTATAGCTCTATTTGGTGGAAGTTTGGGGACTTTATCTATTGTAAAGGCTTTGTTTTTGGTAAACTTTCAACACCTTACAGTAGTAACTCTACTTCAAAAGTGTCAACCTATATTTGCTCTGATTCTTGCAAGGTTAATTCTTAAGGAAAAACTTGGAAAAAACTTTTGTTTCTTAACTCTCCTTGCAATGATTGGTGGATATGTGATGACTTTTGAGTTTGCTCTCCCTCGTTCAACTGGAAGTGATAATATACTTCCTGCTTGTGGACTTGCACTTTTAGCTGCATTTTCTTTTGGAAGTTCCACTGTATTTGGGAAAAGAATTTTGACTAACTCATCATTTATAACAGCACTTTATACGAGATTTTTCTTTACAAGTATTGTAACTTTTGTTTTTGTTCTGTTAAGTGGGGATTTTAGATATTTTAGTCAAGTTACACCTTATCAATGGCTAATATTTGTAACTATAATGCTAACAAGTGGTAGTATGGCAATAATGATATACTATAGAGGGCTAAGATATATTGACGCAAGTGTTGCTACAATATGTGAATTGGCTTTTCCGATCTCATCTGTGGTATTTGATTATATTTTCAATGGAAATCTTCTTACACCACAACAATTTATGGGAGCAGTGCTTTTGGTATTTGCTATAATATCCATAGGAAAAAATCAAAGATAAAAGGGGAAATATATGTTAAAAGATGTTGCAAAAGAATATTATTTAGGAAGAGGGCTAAACTGTGCAGAGTCAATCTTTTTAGCTAGTAACAAATACTATAATCTAGGGCTTGATGAAAGTATAGTAGAGGTAGTTACAGCTTTTGGTGGCGGAATGGGTTGTGGAAGAACTTGTGGAGCATTATGTGGAGCGTTAGCAATTCTTGGTAGAATGGTGCATATGGAAAAAGAGTCATTTCACGAGGCTTGTACAAAATTAATAACTGATTATGAAAAAACTTTAGGGACTAGCACTTGTGAAGAACTAAAAGCAAGATATAAAACTGAGGAAGAAAGATGTTTTAAAACTGTTGAGCTTTCAGCAGATATTTTTGAAAAATTTATAGAGGAGATAGCTCCAGAATATAAGAAATAGGAGGGATACTATGAAATTTGAAGAATTACAAATGATTCGTGAAAGCTGTCGTGTGTATAGTGAAAAGAGAGTATCAAGGGAAGATTTAACTCATCTTGTAGATGTAGCAAGATTTTCACCGAGTGGGTGCAATTCACAACCTTGGAAATTTATCATAATAGATGAGGAAGATGCTCGTCAAAAAGTAATAGATTCTTTTCAAGATGAAAATATAAATGGTTGTCCTTGGGGAGATAAAGTACCTGCATTTATAGTTATCTGTGAGGAAAAGGCAAAATTAATGCCAGGAGTGGCAGAACATTATGGTTCTCAACACTTTGCTCAAATGGATATAGGTATGGCAAGTATGGCTCTTTGTTATGAGGCTACTACAATGGGACTTGGAACTTGTATGATAGGTTCAATGAATCAAGAAAGAATAAAAAAATCTTTAGGAATCCCTAGTGATGTAGTTGTAAGACTTATAATAACAGTTGGGTATCCAAAAGCTAAGACAGAACCTCGTAAAAAAATCCGTAAAGATTTTGATGAGGTTGTAAGCTATAACAGATATTAAAAAATAACCTGATTTACATAATGTGTAAGTCAGGTTTTTTGTTAAAAAAATCCTGATACATAGATTGTATGTATCAGGATGTAAAGATTGTTTATTATCTTTTATTAATAATTTTTTAAAGCCTCTAAGAAATCTTGTTTCATCTCCTCACGAAGTTCCACAGGCTCTAATATTATAGCCTCTTTTGAAAACTGTCTAAAATAAAGCTTAGCATTTTCATTAGATGCCTCAAATATATATATATCCTCATCTTTTTCCACAAGTCTTGGACGGTAGTTAGTAAGTCCTTTTAAAAGTTTTTGTCCCTCTTCAGATAGTCTTACTTTTACAAAGTTTCCATTACCTAAAAATGGGTCAAAACGTTTTCTTACATTATCTATATATTTTTTATCCTTACCTTTTATCTTTTCCTCTAAGATAGATATAACCTCTAAATCTTTTAATTTGTAGTTATAATAAGTTTTTTCAGTATCACAGTAACAGAAAAGATAGTTCTCATCTCCCTGTTCGTCCCTTTTTATAAAATAAGGCTCAACAGTAGTAAGTTTAGTACCATATTTTAATTTTAATTTTTTCTTTTCTTTTATGGCGTCTAGGATTTTTCTAACTGTGTCTTGGAATATAAAAAGCTCTCTTATATATTTAAACTTTGAGCAGTATCTCTCAAAAAGTTCTCTAAAAAACTCAGCTTCTACATCTACTCCATTATCTTTTAGGACATCATAATAAATCTCACGGTTGGCAACGTTAAGGTCAAATTGGATAATCTTTTTTAGAGGTCTTCCTTGACTTTCTAGCTCTTTTTCAATGTCTATTTCTTTTTTATACTTAAGTTGTTCCAAGATATAGTTGCAAAGTTTGTTGTTATTTATTTTAAAGTCTTCTATATCATTTTTCATCATACGCCAAATATCTTCTGGAACAGTGACCCTGATTTTTTTCATAAATTTCCTCCGAAAATATAAATATCCATAAAAGAGAGTATATATAAAAAAACTGTCTTATAAAAGACAGTTAAATTATCGAATTGGAGGCGACGACCAGATTCGAACTGGTGGTGGAGATTTTGCAGACCTCTGCCTTACCACTTGGCGACATCGCCTTCTATAAAATTGAATGGTGGCCAGAGGCGGAATCGAACCACCGACACGGGGATTTTCAGTCCCCTGCTC
>OGRS01000609.1_pt1 | contig 31235 bp, 38 predicted proteins | sample 1553561 | NCBI WGS metagenome assembly OGRS01 (sample SAMEA2580103, study PRJEB22360) | human gut metagenome | biome: human gut; feature: human-associated habitat; material: faeces | place: Denmark | collected 2008/2010
ATCCCGCAAAGTGGGGCGTGCAGATTGCGGGAATGATTTTTCAGACACGCTCTAGCCTGAGAGATAATTCCTGCTATAATTTTACGCATAGTTTCTTCAAATTCCGCGATTTCTTCTTTTGGAACGATGTCATAGAGATCTGGAATCTGAAAATCTTCCTTCTCACAATTTTCATCCACATCAATTAGATCTGCCGTCACTCTCTTTCTGGATTCCTCAGGTAATTTCAAATATTGCCAGATTATTGAGACCACTTCGGACGGTGTGTCTTTTTTGATTGGTGGTAATTGTATAAAATCATTCTTTTCACTCATTTTCATATCCTCCTCAAGATAAAATAAAGTCAATAATACATTCTCTTGTCATGTCCAGGACAGTATCCACAAGCACTCCTGCAAACAGGATCAGATACAGAATTGCACTCAGCACAAACAGGAATGCAACCTGTACCCAGTCATGGTAACAGTATGCAGTCGCTATAATCAACAAAGTGAATGTAAACCCAAGGATTCCTCTGACAACCGCATAAGTCTGTACTGTCATCTTCACTGCCAAGCCGATCACAAACAGGATCAGCCATAGCGGCAGTAATAATATCTTCCCAGCAAGTTTTAAAATAAACATGTGTACCTCCTATCTTACCAATCCTGCATATCATGGTTCACCTCTGCCTGATAATACCCGTTCATCGTGGACGGTGCATTAAACAGAGCTGCTAGTAAATATTTCTTGATGTTCTTCACTTTTGTGGTATTTCCACGCATACAGTGTAGGACATACTCAATATGTGAATAGGTCAGCATCAGAAATTTTTTCTTCACCAGTGATGCCGGATACCAGTTGCTGGCAATCAAGATCTTGTCGTTTTTACACATCACAGTCTCTACGATCAGGTTCACGATTTCATCAACCTGTCGCATATTGTCATGATGGGTTACTTCCAGTGACTCATAATCAACGGTCTCTTTGACCAGATTTTCATAAGCCTGATATTCCTCAGTAGGATTATCGCCATCGGATCGATTCTCATCTGCAGATACGATTTGATTAGATTTATTATCATTCATTTCAGTATCACTAAGATTAGTATAATTAGGGTTTGAAATGTAAACTTCTTGAAGTTTGTTTTCGGGACTTCTAGAAGTTTGATTTTGGGACTTCATGAAGTTTGAATTGTAAACTTCTGTAGATTCCTCATTTTCCTCAGAAGTTTGTTTTTTAAACTTCTTCAATTCATCCTCCAGTGATTTCTCTTCCGTTTTTTCCGGCATAAAGGTTTTCACGTAGATAATGTTCACCTTTCCAAATCCCTGTCTGCGTTTCTCAATCAAACCAATTCCTGTTTCATCATCCAGTTCCTGCATGGATTTGATTGCTTTATTTCGACCGCAATTCAGTAATTCCATGATATCTTCTATCGAAAAGTAAATATATGCTCTGTTATTTTCATCAAACCATTGATTTTTAATGGACAGGGACATACGATCCAGCATCAATCCATATAAAATTTTAGCATCGCTTGATAAATCTTTAAAGTAACTATCTGTAAATAATGCTTTTGGTATACGGTAGAAGCTGAACTGATCAGCTTCCGCTCCGTAGAAATATTTGAATTTCATCTTTTTATCCATAACTTCCTCCTTTCGTTTTCTATACAGAAGTCCTCTTTCTAAACTTCTGTGTCTCTTTTCTTCTTCTGTTTCTTACTTAATCATTTTGTTCTTGAGACCATTTTTCCAGCAAGGATTCTATCACCTGTTCCATATCATCAGCACTGTAGCTCTCTGGAAAATACTTCGTCAGCTTCTTTTCTGAAAACGTAATAGATCTTGATGGTGTCTTCACCATCATACATTTATTAAAGATTGTCAGCATTCCCACCTGATTAACCGCTCCTTCATTCAACTGATTTCTGAGAGCAGTGATCTGCTGTGGTTTAATGAAGCCAGTGTCTTTGATATATTCGTAAATCCATTTCTGGATTTCTTTATCGATGTAGGAAATATCCACGGCTACTGTGAATTTCAATTTCTTACTATCTACTAAATCAAGTAACTCTGGTATCAGTTCTGTTAAACGAATATATCTTTGAACTTGAGCTCTGCTTTCACCCACTTGTTTACTTAACACTTCGTCAGATCTCGACTTCGTCTCATTTTGAGACAAAGTTAAATCTGTCCTGCTTCCTTGTCTCTTCATTGCCTCCAACTTCATCCGATACGCAAATGCCTTCTCACTCGGCAATAACTCCTCCCTTTGGATGTTAGCGTCCACCATCGCTATTACGGCATCATCATCCGATAACTCTCTTACGATAGCCGGAATTGTTGTAAGTCCTGCCATCTTTGCTGCATGTAATCTTCGGTGACCGGAGATCATTTCATATTCATCATTGCTGTCCACTCGAAGCAATACCGGTGTCAGCACACCACTAAGCTTTACGCTTTCAATCAGATCCTGCATCTTCTCATCATCAAGAACCTTAAATGGATGATTCTTGAATGCATGGATCTTATTGATCTCGATCTCCATTGCTGATTCTTCATTAACAACACCTAATAATTCATCAAGACTTGCCAGTTTAATTTTCTCACCCGGTCTATTTTTCATCATTCATAACCTCCTGTGTCAGATTCATATATGCCATAGATACTTTACCTTTCGGACAGTGCGTGTAAATGCTGATTCCTTCTGCACTTGTCTCTGCCGCTTTTACTGACATTGGAATTACATTTTTAAAGATCGCAATCTGGCTTCCATAAGTTTTCTGTACAAGTGCCGCAATATCCTTCGCATAGTTGGTTCTGAAATCTACCATAGTCAAAAGGATTCCTTCTATCGTCAGTTTCCGGTTCAGTCTTTTCTTTACCATAGAGATTGTTTTGATCAGCTGCTGTAATCCCTTCACCGGAAGATAGGCTGCCTGGACCGGAATTAAAACAGAATCCGAAGACACCAAGGCATTGATCGTCATCATTCCAAGGCTAGGTAAGCAATCGATCAAGATATAATCGTATCGGAATCGTATCGTATCGATGTATTCCTTCATGATCATTTCCCGACTCATTACATTTCCCATCGTCACTTCCAAAGTTGACAATTCAATATTTGCCGGAAGCAGATCTACATTTTCCTGATGATGCAGAATACCGTCTTCCTCTGATATTTCATCTTCATTAATCACTTTCGTCATGATGGTTGCCAAAGTAACTCCCAGTTCATCCGGCTCTACATATCCAAGACTTGCTGTCAGGCTTCCCTGTGGATCTGCATCGATCAATAATACTTTTTTTCCTTCTCTTGCCAGGCCAATTCCTAAATTTACGGTTGTGGTGGTCTTTACGACTCCGCCTTTCTGGTTTGTAATGGATATCACTTTACACATATGTTGTTCCTCCTGTATTCTTTCATCAAAATTCTTCATCACGGAATGCTTCCAGATATTCATCAATAAGATCCAAATTAACTAACACGATTCTTTTGACATGGTATACTGCTCTGGCATCTTTTGCTAACTGTTGAAATGTATGGACTCCCATGGAATAAAGCATTGCCCCTTCCTCATAACGGACAAATTTCTTGCGTCCTCCTTTGACAAGCTTTTCCAAATCCGGAACCTTGCTTCGGTTATTTCCCATAACGCTTCCTCCTTCTCTTCTTTAATTCTGATACAACCTCAGGATTGCCTTCTAAAAAATCATCCAGAATATTCAGATCCACAATGGCTGTCTTTCGAATCGGATAATTGGCTTCTGCTTTTTTCGCCAGTCTGACAAAAGGCCAGTAGGACATCTTATAAATCTTTGCTCCTTGTGTGTAATTTACAAATCTGCGTTTCTTTCCTTCCAGATATTTTTCCAAGTCAGGTGTTTTTCGTTTTTTCATGGCTTCCTCCTTGTTTCCAGAAATTTATTTGGCAGGTACGTGAAAGGATATGTTTTCTGCATATCATCAAAATGAACAATTGCTATGCCTGACAACAAAAAAAGGACACCTTCCATTGGTATTTCTACCAAAAGAGAAGTGTCCCTTTATACACCTTATTTTTGAAAAATGCTCCTCAAAAATAATCAATATTTTACTTGTAAACAAATAAGTCAAACAGTTAAGAATCCATAGAGCTCCTTATTCTGTTTCCTTATAATCCATACATCATTATTTCAATCTATACAGCTCCAAGCCGTTTCATGTAGCTCCATGTCAATCCGTGGAACCACTTTTCCTGATTGGACGTCTATGACTACCAAACCGAACTCTTTTTTCTGGATTAGTACAGCTTAGCACCTGCCGGAATATGGTTATCAACCATCAGAAGATGCAGTTCTTCATCCTCTGAATCCTTCAGGTTATTCACTGCTGAAAGCAGCATACCGCAAGACTCGATTCCCATCATCTTTCTTGGCGGAAGGTTGGTGATTGCAATCAGTGTCTTACCAACTAATTCTTCCGGCTCATAGTAAGAGTGGATTCCGCTTAAGATCGTGCGGTCTGTACCTGTTCCGTCATCCAGTGTGAACTGAAGGAGCTTCTTGCTCTTCGGAACTGCTACACACTCTTTAACCTTTACGGCACGGAAATCAGATTTGCTGAATGTATCAAAATCAACCTCTTCTTCAAATAAAGGCTCAACCTTTACGTTGGAGAAGTCAACTTTTGCTGTCTCTGCTGGAGCAGCTGCAGCTGTCTGAGCTACATTATTTGCTTCATTTTTTGCAGAACCCTGTGATTTCATTGTCGGGAATTTTAATTCACTTAATCCATAGAAATCCAGCTTATGCCTTTAAATCACTTTTTATTATTTTATGCTCTTTAACATGATCCATATTTGTCCATCAAACCCCATTAATTTGATGTCAAATTGATGTCTCTTTAACAATTTAATGTCAATTTTTATTTTCCATTTTCTATAAAAACCATTCTAGAAAATATCAAATATTTTCTGCATATTATTCACTGCCTGCAGCTTGGCTGTGTCACTTGCTTCTGCATAAATATTAAGAGTAGTACTAACATCCGCATGTCCCATAATATCTTGTGCTACTTTTATATTTTCTTCCACCTCGCAAAGCCTTGTACAAAAAGTATGTCGCATATGATGACAGGAAAAATGTGGAATCAATATAGGCACCCGTTTCTCTTTCTTCGCTTTTATAATCTCCTCTGCATTGTAAGCTTCATAAATTCTTCGGATTGCTCGATTGATATTTGCCGGATTATGTAATCCGCCGTTTCGATTTGCAAATACAAATCCACTCATTCCATCACATATCTCTATATTAAACCCACTCTCTTTTTGTGCTTCATACTCATCCCTAAATGCTTGATAAACAGCCTCCATCATAGGAATTTTTCGCTTTCCAGCTTTTGTTTTCGGTGTTGATACATGAAATTCAGCTTTTCCATTTTCCATTACTCGATATATAACCGCATGGTTAATACTAATCTCACGATTTTCATAATCTAAGTCATCCCATCTCAATCCTATCACTTCCCCGATTCTACATCCCGTTCCAAATAGAACTGTAAATAATGGTAACCAATGACTATATATCGGACTATTTGCTGTATATTCCATAAATGCTTTTTGTTGCTCTCTTGTCAAAGCATGTCGGGTACCTTTATCCCAGCTGTTACTTCTTTTAATTTCTGCCATAACGCCTTCTGCTGGATTGACTCGTATAATTCCATCTCTTACTGCCATTCTAAATGTCGGGTGAAGTAATGTATGAATATTATCAATTGTCACCGGCTTAAATCCTTTTTCATTTATTAAATGGTAGTAATAAAGCTTTACATCCGAATACTTAATATTCCCGATACGCCGATTCCCAAAATTATCCCTCACAAAATGATCGTACATATATTTGTAAGAAACTCTGGTTTGAGGTTTCAAATCATATTTTGTCGCCATATATCGATCAAACACTTCGTTTAATGTCGCTTTACCAGATACATAAGTATCTAATCCATCCAACTGATCCCGAATTACTTTTTTCTCTTTTTCTCTTAATTCTAACAAATCTACCGCATAAATAACCCTTCTTATTCCATTCGGATCTGTATACTGGTAAATGTACCTTTTATCATCCTTTCTTTGGCTCTCCCCCGGTCGCAAAACCCGGCCCTTATTATCTTTTCTTGATTTTGTTGACACTTGGCATCCACCTTTCCATACATGGAAAAGATATCATGCTAGCTATCACATACTATTTTTGTTTTTCTTGTAATGCTTTAAATCCATCAACTAAAGTTTTTGTTATGGTTAGATTATGTTCTCTGGCATACTTTACAACTTCCGCATGCTCATCCTTTGTCAGCCGTATAAAAACGCCCTCACTTCTAGGATTTTCTAACCTTGGTCTCCCGGTCTTAGCCAACCGTATCACCTCCGCTTCATAATCTACTTCCATTATACATAGTGTATATCAAAAAGTCAATTATTTTTTGATATACATTTTCTATCTTTCCCATAGTCTTAATTTTTGTTATACCCTAAATGATTCTAAATATTCTTCAAATACCCGGGTGTTTACCAACGTCAACCGATTAATTTTATATACTGCATGAGCTTCCTGAGCTAACTTCATAAAAGTGTGCTTACACATAGAATATCTTTTAGCTCCTTCATCATATCGTATAAATTCATTCTTATTTACATTACTTTGCATAAGAATCTCCTCTTGTTGTTATAGCTCTTTCCTGTTTAAACGCCTGTTCTTTCATACGTATTCATTATTTTACTTTCACTGAAACAACCTACTCTGAGATTTACTCAAGAATTTTCTGTTTCTTCTTTATGACACCGTGTCATAAAGTTTCTTTATTATTTCTATATTTTACATCTGCAATTTTCTGGAAATCATCTTTTACCACTTTTCATCCAAAATCTTTCTCATAATTTATGCGGAAATTTCTTGGGTTCCTTGATATTTCTCCTTACCTTTCTTTCAGCCATTCCTTTTCCCTGCTCTGCAATCTTTTCTTTTGCTACTTCGTTCTTATCTAAACGCAGCTGCTTCTGACGGGAATCATAAAACTGCACCTTATTGGAAAGCAAATCTTTTTTTGGTACCTGTGTTGAGTTAATTTCTGTCACCATCTGTTCCATGGCTTCTTTTGATATAGATCCATCATCTTGTATCAGAATCAATTCATGCGTAGAAGATGGAAGAACATAATAATCTCCTCCTAAAACATCTCCCACTTGTGCCAACAGTTCTTCCTGTACCAGTGCATTAGCCCCATTTATTCTACTGGTATTGGTCAATACATACGGACCCTTTTCGGAAGCATTTACCACATCCGTACTCAAAAGTAGATTTTCCGGTTCATGTTCAAATGCCATAGAATATACCAAATCTTCCAAACCATATAGTCCATACCCTCGATTACGATCTGCAAGAAGTGCATCCTGGTGTAGTTGTTCTACAGAAATCCCCCACATTTTCAGATGATCGTTACTGATTGACATACTTGCTGTACCAAACTCACTTTGTTCTAATGTAACATTGTATAAAGCTGTCAGTGTACCACAATTTTTATGTGCATACTGTTCCAAATATTTCACATTATTTTCCGGATCGCACATCTTGATTGTTACATGATCTTTCACCAAATCATACTCAAGGAATTCTCTCCTATTAAACGGTAGTTCTTCTCCCTGTAGACATTGATCTGCAACCTGATTCATAATCTCATGCATGGATTCTCCATTCTGATATTCCTGTTCCAGACTGTTCAGATGAATAGCCACGGCAAAATCTTCTCCTTCTCTTTGAACCGTCAAGCTGTCTAACACCCGGTCATTTCCTTTGATTGTCTGCTGTATCTGAATTTTTGCATTGGCATAAGATTCTGGCAGGTATTCCCGAATGTTATTTTTGACGTATTCTGTAAATTCTGAATCCATATTAGTTTTCCTCCTCTTTTATTTTCACTTTTAATGCATTAATTTTTTCCTGGTAACTTTGCATCCGTTCTTTCTGCATTTCTGTTCTCTTCTCGTTTTCTATTTTTCCATCGTTTTCAAATGTCATCTCCATTTAATTTTCCTTCTTTCTCAGTATTTCTATAATGCACGAATTGTTATCATTTCTCTATCGTGTCACATTTTTTTGCATCCTGCAGGTTCCTGTCAGGGATAACAGGACACATTGGAATTGCACCATCTTCTTCAGACCGAATTTCTATCCGGAAGTATCATTATCCAGAAACAGAGTCTTGGCTATAGGTTCCCTACTTCCTATTTGCTGCATGGATTGTTCCCGCTCCTGCTTTTCCACATACAATTGTACGTTTTGTACTTTATGACACGGTGTCACAAAGTCATAAAAGCAATCTCAGCGTATCTGCAGCCCAGCTCGTCTGTTCCATACGTCCTGCTGGATGTAACAGTATTCTATTTTCAATGTGCTATTCTCTGATTTCTCCGGAAAGGGAACGGATAAAATCAGTTATTCTAAAAGAATCTTAAAGTTCACAATCTTCTCGATCAATTTTGCCCGAATCCTTAATTTCATGAACTCATCCACTTGGTCATGCTCTCTTCCATCTGCCAATTTGATTTTTCGTTTACACAATTCCTCTATGTAGGGGGCATAATACTCCAAAACATAATTGACAGATTGCGCATCACCGGAAATTGCTGACGTAATGATCTCATACGGCAATGCTTTCTTTTCATTCTTCATCCATTTCCTCCAAAATTTGTCTCATCCGGTTTAAAGAAACTTTCTTATGATAGTGAATCGTACTCTGTACCAAATGTAGATAAGATGCAATTTCTGTCTCTGTCATATCCAAAAAATACAGCATCAACAAAATTTCCCGTTTCTTTTCCGACAGTTTTTGGAAAGCTTCTGCGATCTGCCGATCATGAACCTCCACTGCCTTTCCCATAACCGGGAAGTATCTTCTGTCGAAACAATAATCGTCCATAGAATATAATTGCTCCAACTCTTGTCTGGTCAGTTCTGAAAACAGACTTTCTTTCGATTTCTGTCTCGTCAACTCCCGCCAGTAATGCTTTACTTCCCCTTTGATAGTCTTTTTGCAATAGCTGTCAAATTTCATTTGTACCTGCTGTTTTTGTTTAGGAGATAATTCCATTCGGATCACCTCCCTTCTGCAGACTGCAGTAATTAAAAAATGGCTTCTCCCTTTCATAAAGGAAAGCCACTTCTTAAAGAAAAATATCGAAAAATCACAAAATTTCCATACTTTTTTCCAAACACTTGAAGTTCTAATTTTTTTCATAGCTTCTAAAAATAGCAAAAATATAATTATTAGTTCCTGTTGGAACATCATCCAAACGAAAAGATATCAGACGAAGAACTTAATCCTCTGATTCCGTAAAGTATAGAAGTTCCAGAATAATGTAGTATTATTCAATATAGAATAAAATGTTATCCTTCCAGAATCCTATCTAGGAATGGACTTCTGGAAATATATTTGAGGAGCACTCCAAAACTAAGCGCTTAATGATACAATATCAAAGACAGAAATTATATTAACACCACAGAATGTGTCATATTAGCAATTGTAAATCATAGATGTGATCCCTCTTTTTGCTAAAAACCTTTTAAATAAGATGAAAACATCTACATTTGCAAATATTTTCGTGATATATAGGAAATGCATATGCTATATTTTATATAGTGGATAAGTTGACATATAAAAAGGAAAAGTACTTATAATAAGCTATTCAAACTGTTGATTGATAAAGGCATGAAAAAGATGGAATTTGCCCAAACTGTTGGTATCAGTACCAATACACTTGCTAAACTATCCCATAATAAAAAGTATCTATGGATTATTATTATTAGAATCTGTAGAAAACTAAATTGTACAGTCGATGAAATCCTAGATATTGTTCCAGAATCAAAAGTAACTAATTTTTAATCTAACTAAAATTTTTCAGGAAAGGAATTATCATATGTTTTTAAACTCTATTGAACTCCATAATTTTCGGTGCTTTGAAAATTTGGAAGTAAATTTCAATAATCGACTTTCAGTAATTGTTGGTGTAAATGGTGCCGGCAAAACATCCATACTAGAGGCGGCTACTATTGCAGTAGGAACTTTTACGTCTGCTATGGATGGAATAACAAATTACGGAATTAAAAAACAGGATGCTCATAATAAATATTTTAATATCGGAAGTGTTGTTGATGTTCAGCCACAATTTCCGGTAGAAATTACTGCAAAAGGTGAAGTTGACGAACAAAAGGTACAATGGCTCAGATCGTTAAATTCCGCAAATGGACGCGGCAGCATGGCAAATGCGAAAGAATTAACAAGAATAGCAGTTAGATACCAGGAAAGAATGAGAAATGGTGATACGGATTTAATATTACCATTATAATTGACGAAGATTTAAATAAGCGTCTTAATTTAAATTGTGCTACAGTGTCTCTACCGGAAAATAGAAAAGCAGTTTTAGATGCCTTAATAGAAGACATAAGAAAAAACGGACCGAAGGGAGACATAAAGAATTGCTGCAAAAGAAGGCTTGATGTGATAAGGTCTATGGATGATAAAAAAATCCCGTTTATTGGAATAATTATTTGGTGGTTAGAAAAACATGCAAATAGATAGGATATTCCTCTAATACATGCAAAGATACAAAATGAACGTACAGGAAGCTATTTGTATATATCTGGTATCTCGCCAACAAAATTATAAACTATCATCATATCCTCCATAATATTCAGGTTCGCGAACATCTTTGATATGAATAAGACAGAGGGGCTTTCTGCTGAAGAATGTGCAGACCTTGTGAAAGCCTTGCAACTTCGCGGAACGAGCTTACCGATATGGAACTGCAATCGGTTTATTTCCGTGGCTGCTATGATGATGGTGTGAGGTATCTGAAAAAGGCAGGAATTTTGTAATGAAATGATTGAGAAAAGGCGGCGTTGGTGTGAAGCTGACGCCGCTTCTTTACATAGTCAAGAAATAGAAAGTCTCAAAACAATATGATATAATCTTTTTGTAGAAAGGTGGGGGAACGATGTATATAGACACGCACACAAAAGTAACAATGGAAACTTCTATCTGTTCATATCTTAATGTTACGCTCAAAGATTTAATTGATTTATTTGAATTTGCAGGTAATGAAGCTCAACAAGATTATTTCATTAACAGAAATACATTGAATGATATATTCAATTCTTTTATAGAAACTCATATACCAAGTCAAGAATTAGATGAAGTCTTATTTTTTCATTTGAGCAGACGATTAAATACTGCAAAGGATTGTAATTGTGGAGATAATCTTTTTAAGTTGCTGTCAACAGAAAATGCTATGACATCTTTTCTCAAAGAACACGATGTAGAATTTGCCGTCTGTGGCAAACATTTGAATTTGATATATGAGGGCAAGTATATTTCACTTGAAAACACTAGTCAAAAGCATATCCCATATCTGAGATGGCGTTTAGGACATACTGCAAATAGAATTGATTTTTGTTTTAATGGATTTTTACTTAAAGATTTGTTGTATCGAAATAGTTATGCCAGAGAGTTATATAATGGTCCCGAATTTATAGGTGTATTAGCAAATTTCTTGAAGCGTAGAGATATTAGGACAGATTTCTTTACAAATAGCATATACTATTGTTTGGAATATTGTGTTCCTTTAGAAAAGGTTATGTTTGATGATAGTGAAAATCTAAGTGGTAAAGATAAACAGATATATTTACTAAATCGAATTTTGAACAGATTATATGAATATCACACAACAGATATTCAGTATATGTTCGATTATGATAATTCTGTAATTCGATTGGCAGATGATGATACAATGTATGGAAAATATTATATTACGAAAGAAAAAATAGATTGGAATATGCTCCAAAATACGTTTACATGAGTGAGTCCTATGGGAGTACAGACGAAGTCTCAAGTTGGCAACTTATCTAAAGTCGTCCACACCGTCTGAGAGGTGAGAGGGCACTCCCCTCCCGTCTCTAATAATAATCATTTGGTGTTAGAAAATCACTTAATAATACAATAGACTATTCTAACACCAATGTCCCCCGGCACTATCCGCCTTGTTTACACTCCGAAATACGCATCGTACACCTTGCCCCCTACTAGCTATATTTATTCATTTTTCCTCAAATTTCTTTTGTAGTTTTCTTACTATCTACTTGTTTGATTCAATAATAAATGCATCAAAACCTGCACTTTTTATTTTTTCCAATTGTTTTTCTGCATTTTCTTTTACGCTATAAGCTCCTACTTGAATTTTATACATATCATCTACCTGTCTTATAAAAGCATTAAATCCAGCAGCTTTTATTTTTTCCAGTTGCTTCTCTGCATTTTCTTTCTTACTATAAATTCCACATTGTATTCGATACACTCTTTTATGTGTACCATCATTCAAGTTACTACCAAGTTGTTCAGTCACCCGACTAGCCACATCATCAAGTTTCTTATAAAGCCACTCTCCTGGGCAAGCTTTATTAGCAAACCATCGGTGCACCGTCAAAATCATCTCCTCTGATGTTGGAGTATAACTCAATGCTTTATTCTGATCCGAAAACCAAATCAGTTTCTTCTTTCCATTCCGATAACAAATATCCACACATAATTTTATCAATTTTTCATACACTTCTCCATTCATTTCATATGGTTCCACTGTATCCGAAGCGCATTCAATAGTGATCGCACGTTGATCATTTTCCTCATTAGAACTACACCAACTTCTATTTGCTTCGTCTACGACTAAACAAACTCTACCATCCTTGCCAATGCCATAATTACATGATGCTTCCACAGCTTGTAGAAAACAATTTCCAATTTCTTCTGCCGATAACTGGCCAACTACACAATGCGGAGTAATACGGTCAATCGAGCGAGTTCGTCTACCACTATTATAAGGACTTCTTAATTCGCAATCAATTAATAAACTATTTGTATATTCCATATTTCACTTTTTCCTTCATAATGCAAGTTATTTCATCTCAACAAATCTTCATGTTCTTTTAACTGTTTTAGTGTTTCCTTCAATTTCTTAGGAATCGGAATAAAGTATGCTGCATTTTCAAGAATACTAAGAGATTCATTGAAAATGTAAAACATAATCACTGTTTCTCTAAGAGGAATTTTTTGATTTAATAATCCTTGGATAATATTAGCTAAGACTATTACAATAAATATAACAATCTTTTTAATCACCCCCTTAAATCCAATATCAGATGACAGGTTATGATGATAAATGGCTTTTATCCATCCCGTTATAAAATCCAATATAACCAAAACTAAGATCGCTTTTAATAAGAAATCCCAATCTCCAAAAAAGTATATAACCATTCCAGATACAGCATTTTCAATAATATTAGAATCTATGATGTTTCTTATACTCATCTTTTCACCTCCCTAAATTAAAGAAGATGATTCTTAAAGATTTAGAAACTCTTTATATAAATATATTTTTTCTATTACTGAAACAGGTTATAATTGATTTACAATAATTATTTCTCCAAAATAGAATCTTATTTTTTTGCTGTATTTTTCCCATTGACATTTCATAAATAACATCACATAATTCCTCTATGTCTTCATAATTATGACTAACTAACAAAATTGTTCTCCCTTGTTCCTTCAATTCAACAAGTAGTTTCTTTACTTGTTGTATCCCGTCAATATCCAAACCATTCATTGGTTCATCTAAAATTATTATTTCTTGATTCTCCATAATAGCTTGAGCTATTCCTAAACGCTGCTTCATACCTATAGAATATTTTTTTACTGCCTTTCTTTTTTCAGGATCTAACCCAACGTTTAACATAATTCCTTTTAAATATTTTTTATTCACTTTATTATGAATACCGTATAATAATTCTAAATTTTTCAATCCACTACAATTTGACAGAAAATCTGGTGTTTTTATTAATGCTCCTATGTACCCTGCTCGTAATGCCTTTTCAATAATACAGTTTTCCCTGAACCATTCCTTACAATAATTCCCGTAATACTTTTACATGGACATTCCATATCTACATTGTTTAGAATTTGCTGATCCCCCATCTTTTTTGAAATCCCCTGTACTTGAATCCCTAGTCTCATCCTTACTTTTACGCTCAAAACCCATGTACTATAAACTTTTTGCAAGCAGAGGACTTATATTATTCTATACATTTAGAATTGAATATCTCCTTACTATTAAGTCCTATTATCGTGTTTATTTGGTATGATTTTCTCTTTATTTCTTTCAAATTATAGGTTACATTCTTTTCTCTATTTTCTTCTTATAAAGTAGATAATCGATTATCAAATAAATCAAAGCAAAAGGAGACATTTTTATGCCATTAGTTGGAGATTGTTGTGTTAATTTAAGTGGAAGAAATGTTACTGTCACTGATGGTAACAATCGTGCGATTGGGGAGTTAATGAATCGTGAATTTTTTACCGTTATCGGTGCCGAAGGTAGCTTAGTCGCTATCTATTTCTTAGGACCTTCTGGGCAGCCCCTTAGAGGATATCTGAATGGTGCTCCTGCAAGTTCAAAAACACCTATCCATACTCGTCCTTATGGAACTGTTTCGCTAAACGGACAAAATTACGTTGCTTTTATGATGCGTCAGACTATGAACCTTTATAACTTCAATGGACAGGTAGTTGGAAGCGTAGCTGCTGGAAAACGAGTTTTATGTAAGAGCAGCATGGCAAGCATTGACTCACCGTTCCTAAAGGCAATCAATTTTGCCGAAAAACGTACTGGTGGATGGGATTCTATGGCTGATTCAACGGGCGCCTATGGATATGTCGACACTGGATTAAGAACCAGTTCTTCTGCAAGCGGTATCGCCTTATATGGGAACTGGTAATTACATCAACTTTATAAAATATTTTCTAAAATGAAAAGGAGAATTGAAAAATGGCTCGATATCACATGATTGTAAATAGTGGAACCATCCCTGTATATCGAAGATCAGATTGTTCCGGTCCTTGCGGAGAACTGTATCCGGGAGAAGTATTTGTTAACCTTGGTGTAACTACAGGTTATCTTAATGTCAATGAAGTACGGTTTATTGATCCGGATGGACGCTATACCCTCGGGTTTATCAACTCATATGACGGCAGCTACGGGAACCTTGCATATTCCGGTACTTTACAAAATATGACAAACTTAGGATCTTGCTATTGTTTCAGACTGAGACACGGATTAAACATTGTAGATGGAAATAATAATTATGTAACAAGTTTAGCTGCTGGTAATATGGTTTACACTAGATCAGCTACTGCTGGTGCAAGTGATGAAAAAAATATGTCCATTATTGCCTATAACCAGAATGGCAAGATCGTTTCTGGCAATTATTTTATCAAATTGAATTATGCTTATGGGAGCATGTTTGCATCCAATTTCTGTCTTATGAAATAAAATTGTAAACTCTAAATAAGCATTTGTATACTAAAATCAGGATGCTCTTTCCTAAATAGAATTGAATAACTTAGGAAGGAGCATCCCTCACAAACTCGATATAATTATCAGAAAGGAAAATAATTATGGCTGATGAAAATGTTAAAAAAGCTCAAGCTTATCTCAATGCAATGTATGGACATCGTTCTGAATGGATTCCTTTAGAAGAAAACGGTTACACAGGAACTGTAACTGTATCCGGGGTAATCCGAGCTTTCCAGCTTCAAAACGGATTAGATCCTGTTGGATCTGTTGGTCCTGATACACTTAAAAAGTTCAAATCTCTCCCGGTAATAGAAAAAATGAATCCTGATGATTCTTCTATTCCTAATGTCTGTTTATTACAATGCGCATTATTTTTTAAAGGATATGCTGCTGGTGGAATTACCGGCATCTATTATACCTCTGGGGTAAACGCTGTAACAAAACTTCAAGAAGATGCTAACATTGATGTGACAGGAAAAGTTGATTGGAAAGTATGGGCTGCACTATTATCCTTTAACTGGTTCACAGAACCCGCCAACCCCTTAACAAAATGGGATCGCAAAATCCAAATAATTCAAAGACAATTAAATAAAGAGTATTCTGACTATTTAAGCGTACGTGCATGTGATGGTATTATGTCCAGGGAAACAGCACTTTCTGTTTTGGGTGCACTTCAAGCTGCTGAAGGTATTCTTTCTCCAAATGATACACTCACAAATTTAAATGAACTGAACTTTGGAGAACAAACAACTGCTTTATTCCCCGGACCTCTCGTATCCGGAAACTCAAAAACAAAATTTAACAAACTAGTTCAGTACGGACTTTATTTTAATGGATATGATCCTGGTAATTTTGATGGAGTATTTGATGACGCAACAAGGGCTGCTGTTACAAATTTCCAAAATTTTTACGCTATTGCTGATGTAATAAAGGAAGATATTGGTACAGTTGACGTTTCAACCATGCAATCACTATTAGTGAGTCGTGGCGATACTTCACGTTATGCAGAAGCATGTGACTGTTCTGTTATTCTTAACAAGCAACAAACTCTCGATTTGCAAAAAGCTGAATATAAATGCGTAGGACGATACTTAACTGGAACAGTTGGCAAGGATTTCAGGCCAAAAGCTTTGACTGTAGCTGAAATCGAAAGAATCACATCTGCTGGACTACATATTTTTCCAATCTATCAGGATGGAGGATACTATCTAGACTATTTTAAAAATCCCTCTCAGGGTTCAACAGATGCTACTATCGCAATCCAAACTGCAACTCGTTTAGGTTTTTTGCATGAAACTACAATCTACTTTGCTGTTGATTTTGATTGTTTGCCACATGAAACAGATGATTATATCATTAAGTACTTTCAAGAAATTTATGGTGTTTTCAATTCCAGTCTAAACGAAAAGCGATACAAAATAGGAGTCTACGGCCCACGTCAGGTTTGTATTGCGTTAGCTGATAAAATGTTAACCACATCCTCCTTTGTATCTGATATGTCAAGTGGATTTACAGGTAACTGCGGATATCCTCTACCAAAAAACTGGGCATTTGATCAATTTTTTGAAACTACATTTACCTCTTCTCCAGCGTTTAGTATAGACAAAGTTGCACGTTCTCTAGAGCCTGGCAAAGATCAGGGATGTATCGATTTTGATGAAGTCGAATATATTTCAAAACAAGAGCGAATCAATGCTTTGTATAGAAAATGTTTAGATGATTTTACTGTAGCTACTACTCATCTAGAAAATATTTTTACAGCAGATATAAACTTACCTGATTGCAGTATACAAATCGCACATTTCCCAAGTGCAAATATGGAAATAAACATGTATATTGTAACAAAAGAAAAAGTAGTCGTTGTTCCTGATTCACCATCTGAAATTTCAATTCCAATAGAACTGCGACCTGATGGAACCGTAACTGCTAATTTTGAAAGGACTCTAAAACAAGTTCTCTCTAAACTTGATACTTCTGGATTTTCAGAACAATTTTACAATATGGCATTTAAAAAATGTATTTCGATAGCTGAAAAAATGCAAGTAGGAACTATAACTGTAAAGGTGGAATTAAAAGAACCAAATTGTACCGAACTTTCTGTCACTTGGAAAACCAATAAATTGTATCTCCCAAGCGACGGAGAAGGTAGCGACTCTTGTTATCTTGAGTTTTCTATTGGTTGGGTTGTTCAAATTGTTATTTACACACCGGAATATAAATTAGCAAGCGAGGTCATATCCTATGCAGCTACCGCTTGCGCTATTTGTCTTGTAGGATGGGCATTAGTTGAATTGGGCGCAATAGCTGGTGTTGGACTAGGTACCGTCACTACTATTAGCACTGCTCTTGATTCCATTTTTAAACTTCTAGAAAAAGCTGAAATTATTTTCTTGACATAATGAACATAATATGTACCTTTTTAAGCAGGTATAAACATTTGAATCTCTTAAAAAGGTACATATAAAAAGCTCAATGAACATAATATGTGTACTTTCTACAATCGCTCATAATCAAAAATCACACGAATGGAAACCGTAAATGTTGTTCCTGTTGTCTGATCAATCAAATCAAAAAGTTCAATTGGATCAGATTCACTTTTTGCTTTTTTATTTCCCACTCGCACACAATCATCCAACCAGATTCGATAATCTTCCCTCAACGGATGAAGTTTCCAGGAAGCTGTCTTAAACAATTCATTCAAAAGAATTTCTTCCTCAAAATAACCGTTTGTATTTTCAGTGGATTGATACACTGTTTTATTAGGTTCAAAATATAAGTTTCCAATTTCCCACTGATTATTTCCAGAAGTTTTTACTCCGATTCCCACTTTTCCATCTCTCGAACTAAAAGACTGACTAATTGAACTGTCTGGATATGTATCTGAAGTAACATTCATACGAATTTCGAAGGAATTATATTCTTTCATTTCGATATCCTTATATGCAAAATACATATTAATCTGCTGATCTGTAGCAACCTCTTCCACTCCTTGAAATCGTTCCTGTTTCATCATCTCTTCTGCTACCTGCTTATTCGAACTACAACCTGCACTAAGCATCAAAATATAAACAATTCCACATAAAATAACGCTTCTTTTTTTCACTCTACAATTCCACTTTCTTTTTGAGATTTCCATCCATCCATCGTTATGAGTATATCCGTAAGTCTTACAATAAATTCTGTACCTGTCGTCTGGTCTACAATGCGAAACAGCTCCACAGGTTCTATTGTAGCTTCTATACTTTCTATATACTCATCCATCCAGATGTGATAAACATCTTTTGACGGCTTTAACGTCCATTCTGCATTTTCATAAATACTCTTTACGCTCTCATTTACCGTAGAATTTCCTTGTGTAGGAAGTTCATTTCCCGGTTTATACACTACTTTTTGGTCTTTCATGTACAAATTCTCTAATGACCATTCATTTCCTGACACTTCTATTTTCATCCCCAATTTTTTATCAAATGGAGAATATGATACACTTGGTATCTTGGATTTTCCCCAAGGAGATTCAATACTTAATCTAAACAAGTAAGAATCTAATTCATGCAACGGTCTCTCTTTGAGTGCAAAGTGTATATTAATCTGCTGATCCATAATGATATCATCTACGCCTTTAAAAGCCTCTTCTTCAGTCAGTTCTACCTGCCTGTTACACCCTGTACAGACAAGCATGCAACATATCACAATTAAAAAAATCTTTCTCATTTTCTTCTCTCCTCTCATATCCATACCTTTAATAATGAATGATAACTGGTGTTCCCACTTCTACCTTACTAAATAAAAGTTGTGCCTGATCTACCGGCATATTGATACAGCCGTGGGAACCTGTTCCCGAAATTTGATTGAGAGTACCGCCAAATGCACTTTGCCAGTCTGCATCATGAAATCCAATCCCACTCCATGTTACTCTCATCCAAAATCTTACAGGCTGAATGTATTTCGGCTGTCCTGTCGTTGGATTAGTTTCGCCGACCAACGTAGAATCCGCTTCTTTTTCTAAAATCGTATAGACCCCTTCTGGTGTGATATTTTCTGGAATCGGTTCTCCAGAAACAATATCCGTACTCAATTCTACGGCTCCATTAATCACATACCACATATGCTGCGCAGTGAGATCTACATCAATATAGGTACCTCCCCAATCCGGCATTGCATGAGCTGCTGCCATTCCACCGACATAATATGCCGGCTGTCTTGTCACAATTGCCTTATTTTTGATATCATTCTGCAAATTTGTAAGCTCTGTTTCTTCGTCGATTGACCATCCATAGGTTCCCCCTGAAACCTGAGTAGCTCGTCCATCGGGTGTTGTGAATGTACGGGTAGCTCCAACAGTATCATATTTATTTCCAAACTCTTCCAGCCATGCTTTGATCAGATCCGTCTGAAATACAACTTCCATATTCTGATCGACCGTAATCCAAGTGCCAATCAGAGAGCGGTCTACTATCACAGGTTCTGTCATTTCATATGTAACAGATGCTTCCAGATAAGAATTCATGATATCACATGCTACACGTACCTTTTCTGATTTTTCTGTATATTCTGGTGCAAGATAACACTGTTCCTTTTCCAGATTCAAATTCGTATCTTGGGCCTTTAGCTTATTTTCGATTGCTTTTCTTAATTTTACGTAGTCAATCCCCGTACCATTCGTTTCCTTCTGAATCACAAACTGTTCCCCGTTAAATACCGGTTTTGCATTTTCTCCTGGAATCTGATTTTCTTTTAGTATTTTCAGCTGATTGATCTGCTCATCCAAAAGTGTTTCGTCATATTCCACGTTAAATTTCACTGTTTTTGTTTTCTTCTCAAAAATATCCACAATCCATGACCAGACATTCTGCTGTTTTAAGACCTCTTGAATTTCTTTATTGGAAGCATACTTTAAATGAATATTTTTTCCATAAATGCTTTCTTCTTCCACACCCTCATCCTCAATAGTCACTGCGTATGTTTCAATCACTTTCTCAAATTGCTTTGTTGCATCTAAAAGAGACTTTCCTGATACGTCTATTTTATTGATTGTTGTATTTGGATAAAAATGTTTAGAAAAATAATATGCCACACCAAAATAAGCAAAAATAAACATACATACAACACAACCAATGATTACCCCAATTACTGCTTTTTTCTTCATTTAACATACTCCTTCGTGTTATCCAGAATCCATCTCATATCCCATTTGTTTTTAAAGTATATATATACTATTATCTATATACTTTGTATTATACAATAACCAACCAACATTTACTATCTTTATTTTGTTTGCTATTATTCATTGCTTTCTTTCTGCACAGGTCTAAGTAATCCTTCGGATAACTCAAAAGTCTCATCACATAACAAATTTATATCTTCTTTATTATGGCTTTTCAATAATACAATGGTTGTTTTTTTTAACTCCAACAGCAGCTTTCTAATATGTTCTATTCCACTTTTGTCTAATCCATTAAATGGCTCATCCAAAATTAATAATTGTGGAGATTCCATAATAGCCTGCGCAATAGCCAAGCGTTGTTTCATACCCATTGAATATTTTTTCACCTTTTTTGTATCATCTGGATCTAATCCCACCATACTCATATATTTCTTTATAACTTGAGTATCCGTTTTATTATTGATGGAATATAACATAACTAAATTCTGAAAACCACTGTATTGTGGAAGAAATGCAGGATTTTCAATGATAAACCCTACTCGTTTATTCCCCATTTTACCATTTGATAAAACTTGGTCATCTAAGACTATTTCACCACTATCAACTTCAAGAAATCCACATATACACTTGAACAGAACAGATTTCCCTGATCCGTTACGTCCCATAATTCCATAAATTTTTCCACGTTCACATAACAATGAGATTTCTTGCAGTATTACTGTTTCATTAAATGTTTTTCTCACACTCTTTATTTGAAGCATCTTAGTATATTCCTTTCTTCTTTATTTTTAATAAACTCATAACGGAAAGAACACCAATTAATACACACAATACAAATATAATATACCCCATTGTAGGACAATCCCAATTATACTCGTATCCAATATTTGAAATTCCTATCCATGATGCAGGAGAGAAAAATTGTACAATAGGAGTTTTTTGAGAAATATTATCCACAACCAATGGGGAAATCGCAAATATTTCTCCAAAAATAATCGCAATGCTATTTGAAAAAAATATGCTTATACTAAACATAGCGACTCCTAAAAAGGTTAAAACTAAAAATACCATTCCCATTGTCATTAAAAGTGCTTCTATTGCTTTATAATGACTCAATATTTTATATGGAGATAAAAATAATAATTCATATTGTGAAGATGCATCTGTTAAAGCAATTGTATAATAAATCCGTCCCCAATTTTTTTCCCCTACTATATTGGGCAATAGAGTTACAACACTTACCAAAAAACTTAATAACGTAATAATTAGTGCAAGGAATACAATTGTAATCAGCTGCACAATTCCCCATTTTATCCTTCCCAATCTAATATAATGAAACATACTTTCTTTTCCACCGTCTGGAATATCAGAAAAAACATATACTGCGCTCCCTAAAAAGAGTACTGCAAAAAATACATTTGACAGTAATAACGGATAACCCCAGGGAGAAATTCCATAACCTGTGATATTAGAAATTTGTTTCAGGGGATTTAAGAACAGCCAAAAAGAAAATCCCACAAAAAATACATAGAAAAAAAATTTTCTGCTTAATAATTTGTATCTAAATATCCGTAATATGTATTGTAATCTAATCATTCTTTTTTACCTTTCGTAAAATTCTGGAACTGATTAATATTGTTAAAATAGCAAAACCCACTGCGCCTATGCTAATAGCATAAAAATAAGACTTCATATCATCATTCCATATATTTACTGAAGCGTTAAATATATTGTACAAATCTGCAGTATTATTCCTGAAAATTTGGTTAACAAAAAAAGATACTATATAAAAACTAATTATTGGTATAGTAAATATTAAAAACTGATCTGATACAAACAAAGAGATCAATGTCGATAACATCGATAGCAAAGCTGTCAAAATCCCATACTGCAAAGCATATAATATGTAATACAGAATAAATTTTTGATTGATTAAAAAAAATCTAAGTCCACCATATTGGGATAATATTTCAAATGTCGTATCATTATCTGCAATCCAAGGTAATCCCATCTTACACATCACTACAAAACATAAAACGCCTAATACAATCGTAAGAATAGAACTAATACTTATAACACAACATTTCGAAAATGTATAACTTATAATATTACCTCTTGAAATCAGTAAATACATATATCCATTTTTTTCATCATCCTGTATACTAATTGCATATGGAAAAGCAGAAAAAATCGTTACCAAAAGAAAAGGAATCCCATATGTAACAGCATCAAAAACATATAAAACTGAAATATTATATCCACCATCAACACACATTCCCAAGCACATACATAAAAATACTCCTACAACTCCGATTATAAAACGTCTGGAACAAATTGCCCTATAAAAGTCAACTCGTGCATATTTAAAAAAGTTTTTCATAAGACAATCTCCTCTCCTGTTAATGCATTATATAATTCTTGGTATTCGTATTCTTTCTCCTTAGTAGACTCTTTTATAAATATTACCCATACAGGAACTAATTCTTTTCGTTTTCCACAATTCAAAATAAAATATCCAAATTCTGTATCATTCACTTTATAACTTGATGAATTAATTAACTGACTATATTTATATAAAATTTTCTCATTTATACTTGAAAATGGAATTAATTTCTCGGAATTTAACTCCGTATCTATATCATATAAATCAGAAATACTCATATACTCAATGCCGCCTGACGAATATAATATTTGTATAGGTGCTGTACTCGGTGCCAATGATATATATGTATCGAAAAATTGAAAAATCACTGGTTTTTCATCTATTATTTGCCTTATTGCGAAAAAATAATACCCATCTTTCCCTTCCCTGGAAGAACTGACTATATCTTTCTGTTCTATAGCATTTGGAGATACTACATAACAAGAATACACTAGATTCTCCGTTGGTATTTTCATATCTTCCAATATAGTATTTATTTCTTCCTGAGCAACTTCTTTTGGCGCAAAAGATAAATCTTCGTCACTGCTACATCTCTCAAGTTTTTCTCTAGAAATACTATTACTTATCTTTTGATAAACGGTAGTCGAATATATTAAGGATGTTGTATCGTATTCTAAAACATTCCCCTTACTATCCTTATAAATGTTCCTTGTATCATAAACACTCTTTTCACCTTTTTCAGAGAACAAATTGTCAATAGCATTTTCCCCATAAATAGATCTCTCTGATATAGTTTTTGCTCTATAAATTTCTTTTGGAGACTGCGCTTTTTCTAATATCTCCATTTTATTTTTTGTCACATTTTGTTCTGAGAAATTTATATTTGTTGTACTATAATAGGTCATCATTATAATAAGAATCCACAACAATACAAATATTCTCTTTTTTTTCCCTTCATTCATAAAAAACCTCGTTTAATTATGGCGAAAATACAAAATGTATTTTCGCCACCTGTTTTTTTATCTTTCCTGTATTCTACTTAACTATTTTTAATACTCTCCATGAATGTCAATTACAAAATAGAAATAGCAACATCCACGTCTTAACGCCCCCCTTTTTTTTACTTTCACATAAATAACCTTTTTCTCAATTAGACCTAATAATAATTTTCTTTAGTATAAAACTGTTTTTAGACTTCCTCAATTGCTACTGGATAAACGGAATAAATCACGGTATAATTGGACTCTTATTTCCATTTGTCCTGAAATGTCATATAATAAAAAAGTTTGAAAAGAATTTCTAAACAAATCCCTTCCAAACTTCTTCTGAATAAAATTAATACATCATACTTTTAATACAATTTATGGAGTGTATCTACCTGTTACCCTAAGAACATTTGTTACACTTGATTGTCCCCAATATGTAGAAAGGCAACACCACTGTCCAACTGGCCCGTTCCCTAAATAAGGATTATCAACTGTCACATTTACTGCATTACTTCTCATCGAAACAGGATATGAAGTATTAGACCAATCTAATGTTTTTGAAAATCCTCGTATTTCTCCAGTATTACTAAAACTTGTTGGTGTAACATAATACCTGTTTTCCGAATCCTCTTTTTGCATACGTGGAGATAATGGATCTGGATGATTTCCATTTGCAGCAACTGTTACATCAAAATTCACATATCCAGCTTGAGTCATCGTAGCAAAAGAAAAAAATAGCATTAAACACATCCCCATAGATACCAAAACTTTTCTTTTCATAAACAAATCTCCTTTCATTTTTTATTAGGTCTAATGGATAACTTTAGTATAATATTGTAATTTTGTATTTTCAATTATACCTGTGCATATAGCTATAAATAGAGTATAATTAGACAAATCCTATTCAACTTTGCAGAACCTATATAATGAAATGCCCTCTTACAAGTAATATTTCCAGGATCCACTCTGCACTGGCGACTCACCGCACCGTAATATTCACCAGTAATCTATTAGCTATAACTACCTCTCTTGAAGGATAACTCTCAAAATCATGAATCCAGAAATTTAGAAATTAGAATTCTGGTATCCGGAAATCGCCTTTTTTGTACTTAATTGCACATTTCCATTTCTATAAGAATATTTGCCAAATTGTTGCCCACATCTGCGATGTAGAAAAGCCTTTACGAAGTAAGCGCAAAATAATTCAACGGATTATGTTACCCTAAAAATCATTAGAGAATGCAAGCATTTCACTTCATCTTCTCTTGCTAGAAATGATAGATGCGACCATTTTACTCTATTCGATTTACGGGGGTGTGCTCATGAGAAGCAAAAGAATATCTGCCGAAAAACAGTATCGTCTCATCGCGGAATGCCATCAAAACAGATTAACAGATCATCAATGGTGTGTAGCATACAACATCAAACCAGGCACATTTTACAACTGGGTAAAAAGGCTACGTCAGAAAGGCTGTGTGGATTTACCAGCGTCAACCGGTCGCAGCTATAGCGCTCCGGAAAGTCAGGAAGTTGTCAGAGTGGATCTTCATGATACTGACAATTTTCCTATGAACAGCAGTTATATAGGATTCCGGCATCTGCGGAAATAACTTTTCCGTGGCAGAGCCAATGAAGCTGTCTGTTGAAAGTTTCTTCTAACGATACCAAATGGAACAGATCCGCAACTCTTGGTTCAACCACTTCGCATTGTGAAGGAACTGGAATGTTAGGGGATATCACGATCGACAGATACACTTTTTTGAACCCAGAGCCATCATTGAGCATTGCCGATCACTCCCAAAAGTGTTTTTAAAATGGGGCAGATGCCTGCTCGGTGATTTCCAAAGTGAAGTTGTTTCTGATCACAGTAGCGATTTTATGCTCCGATGTCATATTTACCGGATGGATCGCAGAAGAAGGAACTTCTACAAATATTTGTGTCTGCTCTGCAGTCTCCAGATAAGCCTCACGAGCTTTCCGAAATCTCCACTAATAACTCGCTTTTGTAATGTCGTGCAGCTGACACCATTCATCGTTTTTCATTCCTTGCGGGTGGTTTTTGTAGTCTCTGATCAGGTCAGCCCATTCACTCAGACGGGTTTGCTCTGCTACTAGACTTATATGAAATTCATGACTCACCTCCTGTAGCAAAGTCTAAAAAGTTGAATACTAAACTATTTGGACTTTGTAGTGATAAATCTATTATCTCACATTGGATAATTTTGAACAGGTACTTGCTATTTTGCGTTTACTGCCTATGAATAAACTTATGCTACCTTCAGTACATATAAATTTTTCTTTCCTTTACTTCGCATACATTGTGATTATTTTTCTTAATTAGAACCACTGGGAATTCTTTGAATATTCCAAAACTCTTTCCATAAAATATTTCTTTTTATATTTACTAAGCAACACTGTTTCTCCGTTTCTTAATAATATTTCTGACGAATTCATAGATGCTATATACTGTATATTTACTATATATGCCGCATGACTTCTTACAAACCTTGCTTCTGCTTGTAACATAGTTTCTAATTCTCTCATCGTGTGTCGCACTCTGTAAACCTGATTTATTGTATGGACTCCTACAGTTCTCCCCAACGTATCTATATACATCAACTCACTATACTTAATCATCACATAATTACATTCTGTTTTTATGCATAAATATTTTTCTTCATAATCAAGCTGCGCTAAATATGTTTTAAATTTCTCTTTAAAAACATTATATTCTATAGGTTTCATTAAATATCCTACTGTATTCATTTGATACCCTTGAATAGCAAACGAATCATAACTTGTTATAAATACAATTTTCACTTTATAGTTAATTTTTTCTATTTCTTTAGCAATTTTTATTCCATTAACTTTGCTTCCTGTAAAAATAATATCCAAAAAAATCAACTTAATCTCCGAATCTGTTTTAACTACATCTAATAAAGCTTCCGTATTATTGAAACTTTGAATCTCTAATAATAAATTCTGTTCAGATTCTATCTGTTGTAAAAATTTGTAAATACATTGCGCAAAATAAATATCATCATCACAAATCAAAATCTTCATAATGATTTCCTACATTTCGCTTCAACTCTAATAATTTTTCTGGTAACTTATCTTCTCCTATTGCAAATGGACATCCATTTCTTTCGATGTATGCTCTTTCCAACGCTACTTTTTCTAACCAATTTCCAATTTTATTTATTATATCTTTTTTCATTTTCCCTTTGTTTACCTATACCAAATAGCACACCACACACTATAACTCCACATGCTGCAAAATAACCCATATCTATATTCAATATTGAGACCCCTCCCAATAAAAATATTCCTATTTGACAATAGTGCTTCAGCTCTTTTGCCATAATCGCTTTTACGCCATTGGGAATGGGATTCTGAATTGTACCACATGGAACCTCATAACTTAATTTCAAGTACACCACAAATGCACTTACTATAATTATTATCTTATGTACATCTAAAAATATGCCATCTCCTAATATAGTAATGAATAAAAAAATCCCAAACAAAGTACAGCATATTTCTTGTGTAGGTGCATGATATCCACCACACTTCTTTCTCAGTTTAATAAAAAAATACACATATATACCTGTATTCATTATTTTTTGAGTGACACTCCCTATTGCAATAGCAATTACTAATGTCTTTATAACCTGCAGAACATACTTTATTCCGTAAGATATGATTTGTTCATCATACTGAAGAGCATATCCTCTATTCAATAATATTTTTATTATATATTTCTCTACGTCCTATTCCTCCATTTCCTTATCTCATATCTTCTCGGAATCTTCATCCCTTATTTCACAAGGCTTTCTGTGTCTCTCTTTTAAAAATCACCCACTTTTTTGCAAAAACGTTTGACAAATCATTCAAATTTTGCAGCGAAACCAATTGATAATATTTTATTTCAATCGACTAAAGGCAATTTTTTGTTACCTTGTAATCCCGACAGCCATGTCGTCTATCCGAATACTTTTGTATCCGATTTCCTGAAGTTTTATCCTGAGCTCTTTGCGCTCCCTAAAAGCACCTGGAATTATATCGTGCAGTTCTGGTATCTTGATCTTTCCCCGACCGATTCCATCATACAAGAATGTATTCTGTCTTTGCCCCTAAACCAAGACCCCTTCCTGCATGCTCGTTCCTACCTGCTGTCTTTAAAGCTGAAAGTAACTTCTATCACCGTCTGATGCCGCATGCTCAAGGACAGTCCTCTTTATACCATTCTCAGCGGTTTTTCTTTTTGTGATACCCCTGGAATTGGGACTTTTTATGATTTCTTTTCCCGTATCTGGCAAGATGGCAGAAACACTCTTTCTCCCAATGGTCGTTTCCCTAAAATGAGATTGCCTAAAGGAAAAAAGACAAGGCATAGTACCCACTATGTCCAATATTTATGTCCATTTCTCGGAATTTTCTTTTCCTGCACAATATTCGGTTATCAATTTTCAATCGGAATCTCATTCAGTGAGATTTCAAGAAGTTATTATGTTATGCATAATATCATCATTTCCATATTTTTTCTGTTTCTTTGTTCAATTAGTCTGTTTTTGTGTTTAATTAGACGTTTTTTGATGGAATACAAATCGTAACATTAAATAATTTTTCTTTTACATAAATTTTACAGCTTCCTCCATAACGCTTCACAGCTTCATTTAAACATGTTAAACCTAATCCATGATTTTCTTTACTTTTCTTTGTAGTCATAAACTTAGACTGTTCAATAATTATTTCATTTACCGGATTTATTACTTCTATAAGTAAACAGCCATTTGCTTCCCATATTTTTAATCCTATTTCTTTCACACTATTTTTTTCACATGCTTCTATTGCATTATCAATAACATTTCCAAAAATAGAAATAATATCTAATGCATTTAATCTGCTTAAGTTCTGTGTTGTCAGATTATACTTAAAATTTATACCTTTTTCTTTACACATTTTGAATTTATTCATTAACAATAAATCTAATATTCTATTCCCACTGTTTATATAATTGTTAAACTTATCAAAATATTCATCAACATCCTTTAAATACTCTTTTCCCACATTATTACTTGAAAGTATCAAAAAATTTTTTAAATCATGCTTTATTTTTCGGATCTCTTCATGTAACGCATCAGTCTGTTCATAATAACTAGCTTCTCTTTTTACTTCATTAAAAAAATTTTCTAACTCTATTTTTTCTTCATTCATATGATAGTAACGGTTCATAATATTTAAGTACGCAAGCAAAATGACTCCAAGAATCACAAGTTGAATAAAAAACACCTGTTCTACTTCTAATTGTCCAGCATATACAATTATATTATTCAGATATATATATAAGCATGTTAATACTCCACCTAAAAAAATAATATTCCAAATTACTATTTTCCCAATTTTCTTTTTATCTATATTATCAGAAATTTTATTCATAATATTAAGAATAGCGCACTCACAAATTTTTGAAGCGCTATAAATAATCCCCCATCTTATATTTACTGCGTCTAATATCAGATCAAAATCATAACGCATTGTAAGTAACATTGTTACTAAAATAACAAAAATTTCTCCAATCATCACTCCCGCAAGTATTTCCATATTACGAAACATTATCGTTCTTATCTTTTGTTCATAACTAAGGCAAAATATTACAACATACATAACAAAATTATTGCACATAAGCAACAACAAATTACTTACATGAAAGTAATCTTCTACTTTCACCACCCCAAAAATTATAATAAAGCTTATTATTTTTCTTAAGTTTTCATGTTTTTTAATTTTATACTTTTTATTAAACCAATAAAATATACTCAACTCACATACGCTGCTTATAACCTGATTCACTTTCCCACCTCATATATTCCTTTTCTAAAAACTTCTTATTTATAGAACTTTTCCGTTTCTTCCTTTATTACAATAGCTATTTTGCTTATTAGCTCTTTTTCCTCAAAGCTACAACCATCTAATATACTGGCATATCCATCATTTATTTTATGAACAGTCAAACTATCATAAAATAACTCATCCAGAGACACTTCCAATGTATTAGCCAAAGCAATCATAAAATCTATGCTCATTTTTGTTGTTCCGTTTTCAATATGAGATAAATGCTGTACGGAATATCCTGTAAGTTCCGCTACTTCTGCTTGTGTGTATCCTTTTCTAGCTCTTGCGTATTTAACATTTCTTCCTAATTTTATCCAATCCATACATTCACCTTCCTTTAGTTCATAATTTTATAAATAATCGCTTCTGTTAGGAATGTATTGAAAAGATATATAGTATCTATATAGTTTAATTATTTCCAGAAATACAAAACTTTATAAATTATCTTGTTCTTCTATGATCTTTTTAAAAATTCTTTTTTTACACCTATTAACATATTGCCTGGAAATATTAAGTCTGTTTGCAATATCTGTATCAGAAATTTCTTCCAAAATACAGCATTTCATTATTTCTTTTTGTAAATCTGATTTGCACTCTGCTCCGGATATCATATCTATAAAAAACTCAATTTCTGAGTAATAATTTTTACTGTCTACTATATTCAGTATCAAAAGCTCGCTATTTCCAAGTATTTCTATTTTTAACGCTTTCCACGATCTATACATTTCATAAAATCTATTTCTTATCGCATTTGCAAAATATTGTACACATTGTCCCTCATTTTCAATTTTTTTAATTTTATGTATAGATTCTAAGAGTGCTAAACACAGCTCTTGCTGCATATCTTCATATTCTGCTAAATAACTATTTTTTGAATATTTGTTAATAAGAGGCTGCATATATCGCACTATTTCTAATATTGCGTCCGCATCTCCTTTTTCTTTTGCTACCTTTACCAGTTCCAACATTGTTCTCTGCTTAACTTGATCCATAGTAATTGCCCCCTTTTTCCTTAAAAAGAACTAATTACTATGGATAGAACTTTGATTTCTCAATTGGCTCTTTATTGTGCATAATTGGATAATTTTTCCTGTTTTTAATATTTTTATCGCCATTATGCACACATTCCCCCCTTATTGTATACGCTTTTTTCACTATACTTTAATATATCAGAATTCATTGCAATAGCATAATTACGCTTTTCATACATAACTACTTAAACTTCTTCAGGCTTTCTTTTCTGTAACAAATATGCCCTCTGATAATTCTTCATTTCATCCACCGTCTGGAACATCAATCTTTTGATTTGTTCTTCTGTCAGCCCCTTTTCCAAGCATTCGACAATCATTTCTTTCTGCTCTATACTCAACTGCTCTGCATACCGCTCCATAC
>OGRS01000650.1_pt1 | contig 29650 bp, 26 predicted proteins | sample 1553561 | NCBI WGS metagenome assembly OGRS01 (sample SAMEA2580103, study PRJEB22360) | human gut metagenome | biome: human gut; feature: human-associated habitat; material: faeces | place: Denmark | collected 2008/2010
CAACCTCTCAGTCTGCTTCGCAGACAGCTCCCCTAGTAGGGGAGCCTCTGGCGAAACCGTTCACTTTGCGGGGACTGCCAAAGCCTCCCCTACTAGGGGAGGTGGCAGCGCGTCAGCGCTGACGGAGAGGTTGTACGAAGACGGGCCTGCCCTAGGCAGCAGCCTTGTAAACCTTCCCCCCAGACTATCCCCCCAAAATGCCAAGCCCCCAAGGAGTTGCGACCTCCCCGGGGGCTTTTTTCTGCGTGAATCGCCCCAAAACCTGCGCGAATGGCCGTTGCAGCGGCGGCGGGAGACGGGTTATAATGGAAGTGTCAAAAACACCACAGTGAACGGAGGATACGACAATGAAACTGAAAAAGCTCCTTGCCCTCGCCCTTGCGGGCGCGATGCTGACGGCGACCCTCACCGCCTGCACCCCGCTGGACGCAGCCGAGCTCGTGTATGATTCGATTTTCGGCGGCGGGTCGAGCAGCACCGGCAGCACCGGCTCGACGGCAGAGGACGCCGAAAACCGCGCAGTCGCGGTGGGCGTCGCCGACATCTTCAAGGGAAACTCCCAAAACGTCGAAGTCTCTTACAGCGTCCCCGAACTGACCAGCACCATCCGGCCCGCGTTCACCCCGGACTGGTTCCTGAAGAACCCAGAGGGAATCATCTACGCGCTGAACGAGAAATTCCCCATCGCCGCCGATCTGCGGCTGGACGGCTTCCTGAAAGACAGCCTGAACGCCTACGCGCAGAGCAATTTCGTGAGCTTTGTTGCTTTCGACTCCACCGGGATGAGCGCCCTTCAGCAGGTAGAGCGGTTCTCCAGCGGTGCGCCGGTGGTCGGGGTGCACTATAAAGATGTGTCGCCCTCGGCCAACACCAAGCTGTGTGTCGGCGTCTGCCATAAGACCGTCGCGGGCCTGGAATACTGCCTCGTGGTCGTTGTCCGGGCCCGATGATGCGCTTGTAAACTTTCTGTGCAGCGCTTGACTTTTGCGGGGAATGGCATATACTAAAGATAGGATTGTGAGAAGAATCCATTGGTTTCACTAAAAAAGAAAAGCCCCCAAGGAGTTGCCGCTCCCAGGGGGCTTTCCATTTAGTCGGGCTTACGGTCCTTGTCGAGTCTGTCAAGCCACTTGCAGATATAATGTGAAATTATATTTGCCACGGCAGACTCCAAGATTGTGAGAATATGGATCATTGGTTTCACCTCCCTTCCCAAGTAAAATGGGCGGGATGAACCGCAGAACAAGTATACCATAAACTTCGGCAAAAAGATACAGGAAACGATGCTGCAAGCCGGACTTTCCTACAAAGAAAAGGCTTCGTCTTAGTACAACCTCTCAGTCTGCTTCGCAGACAGCTCCCCTAGTAGGGGAGCCTCTGGCGAAACCGTTCACTTTGCGGGGACTGCCAAAGCCTCCCCTACTAGGGGAGGTGGCAGCGCGTCAGCGCTGACGGAGAGGTTGTACGAAGACGGGCCTGCCCTAGGCAGCAGCCTTGCAAACCTTCCGCACCGCGCTTGTCTTCCGTCAGGAATATCACCCCAAAATGCCAAGCCCCCAAGGAGGTCAACCTCCCTGGGGGCTTTTTTCTGCGTGAATCGCCCCAAAACCTGCGCGAATGGCACTTGCATGGGGGGAGGGGGGGTGGTATAATGGAAGTATCAAAAACACCCAAGAAAAAGGAGGATACGACCATGAAACGGAAAAAATTCCTTGCCCTCGCCCTCGCGGGCGTGATGACCGCAGTGACCCTCACCGCCTGCGCACCGCTGGAGGACCTCTACGACTGGTTCTTTGGCAGCGGCAGCGCTTCCCACGGCAGCGAAAAGGGCCTTGTGACGGAGTCCGAGGCGCTTGAAAATAAGCTCAAGACGTATTTGAAACTTTCTGGAACCACAGCAAGCGACAGGGCCAAGAAGACGCTTGAAGCAGTGGCAAAAGAATTTAACACGGGATGGCTCGACCCCAACAACAACGAGTTGAACGAAAAGGCTAAAACTGCGCTTGAATCTATCACGAAAGAAAAATTGGCGGAAAACGAGCAGTTGTGGGTGGACGTGATGGAGTGGCCTTCCTCCGACGGGACAACGGTTACTAATCCGGATAATAGGAGGATGTACTGGGACAAATATCAGTATTTACCGCCTGATTTGGGTGGGTCTTACCATGACTGTGTTCTGATGTATTATGGTGAGTTAAAAAGGCTATTGAAATTCCACAATATAAATGACGCTGAGCTATACGCCGGTACATTCCAGAAAGACGGAAAAACATACGCCGCGATGGTCATCATATTTTAGGAGTGAAAGCAGTGATGCAAGCCCTGCCTTCCACACCCTTTTCTTGAAATAATCCTTCCGCCCCCTCAGAGGCCCCTCTGAGGGGGCCTTTTTGCGCCTGTGGGCTGGCGCAGGGCATAGCCCGGCTTTGCCCCGCATACACTCTCATCAGAGCAAGGACAGGAAAGGAGCATCACCATGGAGCTGAAAGTGTTCCGGGACGTTCTGCCTGCGGCGGGTGCGGACTGCACCGCCAAGGCGGAGCTGCCCCTCGAGACCGAACTACTGATCTCGGACTATCTGCCGCCGGTGCAGCGCATCGTCAAGTGCTTCGCAAAGCCGGTGGTGCTGCAAAAGCAGCTGGCCCCCGGGCGGCTGACGCTGGAAGGATATTTGCGCTGTACCGTGTATTATCAGGGCGAAGAGGGGGCGGGGCTGTGCCAGACCGAGCAGAAGCTGCCCTTCACCAAGGCCCTCGAGCTGCCCTCTTTCGCGGCCACGGCGTGGACAGCCTGCGTCGAGGGCCAGACCGAATACCTCAACTGCCGGGCCGTCAACCCCCGCCGCATCGAGGTGCGGGGGGCCTACGGGCTGGTGGTGAGCGTCCACGCCCAGCTGTCCACCGAGGTCATCACGGCCCTCAGCGAGGGCGGCATCGAGCAGAAGCCGGTCACGCTGGCAGGGGTGCGGCGGGCCGCCACCCTCGAAAAGCTGGTGACCATCGAGGGGGCGCTGACCTTCCCGAAGCCCCCTGCCGCCATCCTCGACATCACCGGCACCGCCGAGGTGCGGGAGCTGAAGCGGATGCAGGGCAAGGCCGTGGCGAAGGGGGTCTTGCACGTCCTCTGCGGATGGCGGGCCGAAGGGGACGCCGCCCTCCGCAGCCAGACCGCCGACCTGCCCTTCAACCAGATATTGGATGCAGACGGCCTCAGCGAGGACTGCCGCTGCCTCTGCGTGCTGGAGCCGGTGGGCTTTGCGGCGGCGGAAGGGGAGACCACCGAGGACGGTGCGGCTTCCACCACCCTCACGGCCACGGCGATGCTGCGGCTGAGCGGCTGGCGTCCCTACCAGCTCCAATGCGTGGCCGATGCCTTCTCCACCCGCTTCGAGACGACCCTCACGCCCCAGACTCTCGCCACCGAATCGCTGCTCTGCGCGCTGGACGAGACGACGGTGCTGCGGGGCTCCGGCCCTCTGCCCGACGCAGGAGCGCATATTTTAGCCTGCTTCGCGTCCTTCGGGCCGGTGAGCCTGACGCGGCAGGAGGGGAGAGCCGTCCTGACGGCCAGGGCCGTGGTGTCGGCCTTTGCGGAAAACACCCTCGGGGAGATGGAGTGCTACGAAAAGGCGCTGGACTACGCCCTGCCTCTTCCCGCCGACCTGCCCGAGGATGCCGACGCCTACCCCGAGTGCTGGCTGAGCGTTCAGGACCTGCAATGCGCCAGCGCAGGCGGCGCGCTGGATGTGTCCCTCACCGTCCGGGCCGAGGGCGCGGTGCTGGCGCGGCAGACGGCCTCTCTCGTGGGGGCGGTGGAGCTGGGCGACCCCCTCGCCCCCGCCGACCCGGAGGTGTCGCTCCGCATCTGCTACGCCCAGCCGGGGGAGGAGCTGTTCGCCATCGCCCGGCGCTACCACGTCTCGCCCGGCCAGATGCTGGCCGCCAACGACCTCCCCGACGGCACCGCCCGCCTCGACGAGGCGCGGAGACTGCTTGTGCCGGGGGTGTGAGCGAAGCTGTAAACTTTCTGCACAGCGCTTGACTTTTGCGGGGAATGGCATATGATAAAAGTACAAAAGATAGAAGCAATGTAGTTCATTGCTCTCACCAAAGCGAAAGAAAACCCCCTCCTGGAGTGCCAGCTCCAAAAGGGGGTCTTCTTTATTTAGTGCTTACGGCCCGTGAACCATCTGTCAAGCCACTTGCCTTGAATCCAGATATAAGGCCGTTCCAGTCTTTTCTCTTCTGCGCCACATCGGGGACGCTCCTGTTCACTGGCATGAAGAGACTTTTTCTTCCAAGCTTCTATTCCCTGGGCCAAACGTATTAGTTACACAGTGCTTTTTCACGCACTTCCGGTGTAACTGCTTTCAGAAGATTATAGAGGTCAACAATATCGGTGATTGCCTGCCGGTCCTGCACCGTCCATGTGTAATCAAACTTGCTATAATCCGTTCCCTCGAAACGCATGATAACGGTATCGGCACTCAAAAGGTTTCGCAACCATTCGACTTCACTGTCTTCCATTTCAAAGGTGGCCCATGCAAACCATTTACCAAGCTCTTTGTCGTATCCATAATCGGAGTTATCATAATCGCAAATGTAAGTGTACTTATAATCTCCACCGCGCAGAATGATGTCATCGATATCCAGCTCGGAAGAGCCCATGTAAGTAAAATCTTCCCAGAAAACAATCGTGTTCCCCTTGTCCCAGATATAAAGGTTGGGGCCAATGCCACACGTCTTGCGCTTATCGATGCTGTCATCATGCGGGGTTGTAATCGCCCAGCAGTCTTCTACTGCATCGTAGTTGACATTGCACTTTGCAAGTGCATCCTGAATACCAAGAATCTGCTGTGCTTCTGCCAGCACACCAAAATTGGTGACAGCAGCTTTTCCTGCATCATCCAACTGGTTATAGGCATCCAAAGCGGCCACGATTGCCGCGCGTCTGCTGCGCGTGACAGTACCGATCTGGCTGATCAGCGCTTCTACCTGCTCCGGGGTCACAGCACTATTCTGCTGCGCGAGCACCGCAAAAGGAACGTCCCCGGCGGGGCTGGCGGCCAGCGCGGGCAATGCAGTACCTGTCATCAGAGCGGCCACAAGGCTGCTCGCCACAATAACTTTGCATTTTTCCGCAATTTTCATTCGAAATTCCTCTTTCCTCTTGATTTCAGCTTGTAGCTGTTGTAACATAAAATTATAGATACAACAAAGGTGTCAATGCGCGGGCACCGGGTGCAAAATAAGTATACCATAAACTTCGACAAAAAGATACAGGAAGCGATGCGGAGAGCCGGACTTTTCTGCAAAGGGAAGGCTCTGTCTTAGTACAACCTCTCAGTCTGCTTCGCAGACAAGGCCGGGTTGCGGCTCCCAGCGTCTGCTGCGCTGTCGCTTGCATCCCGCTGGCCGCTGCCCCAACAGCTCCTCCCTGCTTCCGCCGCTGGCGGCGGTCGTCGCCGTTGCCCCTTGTAGGGGAGCCTCTGGCGAAGAGGTGAAGCTTTACGGTATGCCAAGGCCTCTCCTACAAGGAGAGGTGGCACGCCGTAGGCGTGACGGAGAGGTTGGACAAAGGTGAGGCTACCCATGAGCGAAAGGCGCAAAAAAACCGCCACCTCACGGTGACGGTCAGACTTTCCGTTCAATTTATAATGACGCATTCTCAAACGCATCCCCTGCGGCCTTTTGCAAAGCGTCGATGGAGATGGTGCAGAGGGCCGCGAGGTCGGCGTCCGAGCCGTCGGCGGGGATGTCCGCCACCTCTTTCTCCGTCTTGCCCTTGAGGTAGCTGCAATAGCCCTCGCTGTGCTCGTACCACTCCTTGCCGAGGCTGGATGCGTTCCGCATCCCGTAGCTGTCGCCCAGCTCAAGCTTGGAGCGGACGGTGTCCGGGGCGGTGACGCCGCCGTCTGCCGCGATGGTCAGCGCCGGCTCTGCCATGTCGCCGATGGCGCTGGTCACACGGCCATCGGCATCCAGCGTCAGGGCCACGACGGTAAGGTCAACTTCTGCGTTCACGTCCTTGTCGTCGGTGGCGGTGATGTCCGAAGAGGCATTCTCCGCCTCCACGCCGAGGCTCACCCGGTCGCCCTTCGCCGCGCCGAGGGCGGACGCATTCGTGCAGGCTTTCGCCACAGCGTCGCGGTACTGATCCACCCGGATGGTGCAGCCGGACAGCAGGTCGGCGTCCGTGGCCTTGCCGTCCTTATCGGTTTCCAGCATGGATGCCTGCTCGGGCGTCATGCCGGTGAGGTAGTCGGCGAAGTCATCGGCCTGCTCGGCCCAGCCCTTTTTCAGCGAAGATGCCGCTGCCAGCGGGTAGTCGTCCCCTTTCTGGCGCTTGGTGCGGTAGTCGGTGGGCATGGTGACGACGCCTTTGCCGTCGGCGGTAACTTCCACTTCCAGCTCATCCAGCATCACGTCGGCCAGCTTGCCGTCTCCGTCCAGCAGGACGGCGGCGGCGATGGTATGGATGGTGCCGGTGCGGGCCTCGTCGGAGGCCTCGGTCAGGATGCCGAGGCCGGTCTTCCAGCCGCCGGTCTGGGTGGTGCTGGCGCTGCCGGACGAGCCAGACATGGCGTTCGAACTGCTCATGCTGCCGGAATCGCTGTTGCCTTTGCGGCAGCCGGACAGCAGCAGTGCCGCCGCCACGGCACAGCTCAGAAGAGCTTTTTGTCTCTGTGTCATAAGCGTTACGCTCCCTTTCATCTCTTTGGGAGTAGTATAGCCCGACAGGAGTCTATTTATTTATGTATCTTTTTGTTGGAAACTGTGTTATACTTGTCCTGCGGCCTACCCCGCCCAGTTTTATGGGAAGGGAGGTGAAGGTAATGGCACCTATTCTCACGATTTTGGAATCTGTTGTGGCAAATGTAATCTCGCATTATATTTGTAAGTGGCTTAACAGATTCGACAAGGACCGCAAGCCCGACTAAACGGAAAGCCCCCGGGGAGCTGCAACTCCTTGGGGGCTTTTCTTTTGGTGAAGCCAATGGAACTTCTCACGATTCCATTTCTAGTATATGCGATTCCCTGCAAAAGTCAAGCACCACGCAGAAAATTTACAAGTGTACTCTGAGACCGACGTGTTATCTGGCAAAGTTCCAAAATACCAGCGTATTATCGTCACAAATCAAACTTTGCCACGTTGGCAAACTTAAGGCTTGCTGGCAAAGTAGGTAGTTTGCCAATCAGGAGAACTTTGCCAGGTTGGCAAACAATCAATATTGAACGATATATCATTTAATTTATGAAACTTTGCCACTTATTCTACCGCAGTATCGCTCACATCAGCGGGCTCAGCAGGCGGAGCACACTGTCCAGCAGCGTCCCGGCCAGCGAGGTACGGCAGTCGGCCAGCTGCACTTCCCGGCACTCTGGCAGGGTGCGGAGCACATCGTCCCGCAGCGCAATGACCTGACTGTTATAGAGCAGCAGCGCCCCGCACTCAAAGTGGAGGAAGAGGCTGCGGTAATCCATGTTGATGCTGCCCACCACGGCGGCGCGGTCGTCGCTGACGTAGCACTTGGCGTGGAGGAAGCCGGGCGTGAACTCGTAGATGCGCACCCCCGCCCGGAGCAGCGGCACATAATAGGAGCGGGTCAGCCGGAAGACGAGCTTCTTGTCCGGGATGCCCGGCAGCACCAGCCGGACGTCCACGCCCCGCTTTGCCGCCGCCTTGAGGGCTTCCAGCATGGTCTCGCCCACCGCGAAGTAGGGCGTATAGATATAGACGTACCTCTGGGCCTGATTGATGATATTCAGGTAGACCGTCTCGGCCAGAGCCTCTTCGTCCAGCGGGCTGTCCCCGTAGGGCTGTATCACTCCGTCCGACTGGGCAGACAGGGCCTCAGCCTGCGGCATAAAGGGCGCATAATCCTCCTCGCTGGGCCGGAAGGCGTTCCAGTGGTCGAGGAACATCACCGTGAAGTTCCAGACCGCCGCGCCCTCGGTGCGGAGGGCTGCGTCCTTCCAGTAACCGAACCGCTCTTCTTCATTGATATACTCGTCGGCCAGATTGATGCCGCCCGTATAGGCTGTATTTCCGTCCACGACCACGATCTTCCGGTGGTCGCGGTGATTCATGACCAGCGACACCAGCGGCACCACCGGGTTGAACGGGATGCAGCGGATATGCGCCCGCTCCATCTGCACCACGAAATCGGACGGCAGACCCAGCAGACTGCCGAAATCGTCGTAGATGAGCCGGACGTCCACCCCCTGCGCCGCCTTGCGGACAAGGATGTCCTCTACCCCCTTCCACATCTTGCCGGTGCGGACGATGAAGAACTCGAGGAAGATGAACCGCTCTGCCTTTTCGAGGTCGGCCAGCAGGTCAGGGTACATGGCCTCACCGCAGGGGTAATATTTTGCCGTGGAGTTTTTCCATGCGGGGTACGGCCCGTACTCCGAAACATACCGGCTCAGTCCCCTGCTGGCGGGGTCGAGGGCGTCGGTCTGGCCTGGCTGCTGGGCGAGGTCGGCGGTGTGCTGGCGCTCCACCGCCTGCATCCGCTGGCGCATCCGCTTGGCGGGGGCCTTGTTGCCGAAGGCCAGATAGAGCGCACCGCCCAGCAGCGGCATCATGCCGATGAGGACGAGCCAGATGATCTTATAGTCGCTGTTCTCGTCCTTCCGCACGAGGTAGAGGGTGATGAAGAGGCTGAGGACGTTCAGCCCCGCATTCACCCACACCTTTCCGGCGGTGAGGGAGAAGAAGGCCCAGAGCAGCCAGCCGATCTGCAGCAAAACAAGGGCCACTGTGACCGTGGCCCTGTTGATGACACGATTGAAGAACCGTACGACCGGCAGCCGAAAGAACATCTGCGCCTCCCCCGCTGCCCTTCGGCAGCATTTTTATGGAAATAGTATAGCGCAGAGATGCGGAGATTTCAAGCTCAGGCGTCCGCGTCCTCGAAGCCCACCATGAGGCCGCCCAGCTCGGCGTAGTAGCTGCACAGGCCGCCGCACTCGGTCACCCGCACCTGTGCGCCCTCGAAGACAGCTTTCACCATGTGCATCAGGCGCTCGGCGGCGGCGGGGTTGCCGCAGTGGGCAATGATGACCTTGCCGTTCGTGTAGCCGTGGCCTTTGAGCTCCAGCACGATGCGCTCGAGAGCGCCGTGCTCGCCGCGGGTCTTGCAGAGGACGTCCAGTTCGCCCACATCGCTGGCCTTGCCGATGACCCGGATGTTGAGCATCCGCGCCACAGCGGCCACAGCGGGCTTTACGCGGCCATTCCGGGCCAGATTCGCCAGCGATTCCAGCGAGAACAGCAGATGGGTGTGGTGACGGTAGCGCAGCATCTCTTCGCACACCTCGTCAAAATCCTTGCCCTCTTCGATGAGCGCACGGATATGCTCTGCCAGCAGCACCAGTTCCGGGCCGGCAGACAGGCTGTCCAGCACAAAGACCTGAGCACCCGGGTGCTCTGCCTGATACTCTTCTGCGGCCAGCTGGGCGGCGTTGCAGCTGCCCGACAGGGTGCCGGTGATGGTGATGGCATAAATTTCATCTGCGCCCTCATAAGCCTCCAGCCAGTCGCCGATGTTGGGGCAGGAGGTGCTGGTCTTGCCCTTATAGGTGCGCAGGGTGGTCGCCATTTCCACGGCGTCCAGCGTGCCGTCGTCGAGGTATTCCCTCTCGTCGGTCATGATCTTCAGAGGCACAGCAGCAAAATCAATGCCGTCCAGCGCATACAGGCTGGCAGAAGAGTCCACAACGATTCGTTTCATCTCATCTATCTCCATTCCGGCGGGTGTCCGCCGCATTTTTTACGTTCGATGAGTCCACTATATCAGTTTTTCAAAAACCTGTCAAGCGATTTGCAAAATTCTTAATATTGTTTTCATAAACGGTTGACCCTGACTCAAAAATGCGATATACTACCACCATGAATCAGGAAATGAAACGCCGTGTCACGGCCTGCGCCGCCGGGTTTTCCCTGCCGCGCTACCGGGAGCTGCCCTCCGTGGGGCTGTATCTCGACCAGACCGTGCAGCTCGTCAACAGCTGCTTCCGGGGCTTCCCCGGGGTGGAGCTCACCCCCTCCATGGTGAGCAACTACGTCAAGAAAGGAGTCATCTCCCACCCCGTCAAAAAGAAGTATTCCCGCGAACAGCTGGCTTCTCTCATCTATATCGTATTGTCTAAAAATGTCCTCTCGCTGGAAAACATCGACACCCTGTTCCAGATGCAGCGGGCTCACTGCACCGCCGCCGAAGCCTACGACTACTTCTGCGACGAGGTGGAGAACTGCCTGCCCTACATCTTCGGTGCCAGCAGCACCATCTGCGGCCTCGACCCGGATGCCGACGACGAAAAGCGTCTGCTGCGCGGCACCATCGTCGCCGCCGTGAACAAGATGTACCTCGACTGCTGCTTCGTCGCCATGCGGCAGGAGGAAGCGCTCTGGCCGGGGATCCTCGGCGACCTCGAATAAAAAGAAAAACGTCTGTACCTCCAAACGAAGTACAGACGTTTTTATTATGCTCTGATTTTAGGTATCCTGCAGCTCACCACGGCTTGCAGCCTTGAGGTAAGCGAAGATGAAGCCATCGAGGTCGCCGTCCATGACAGCGTCCACGTTGCCGGTCTCATAGTTGGTGCGGTGGTCCTTGACCATCGTGTAGGGCATAAAGACGTAGGAGCGGATCTGGTGGCCCCATGCGATCTCGTTCTGGACGCCCTTGATGTCGTCGATCTTATCCATGTGCTGCTGCTTGGCGATCTGGTACAGCTTTGCCTTCAGCATTTCCATCGCGTAGTCGCGGTTCTGGAACTGGCTGCGCTGGGTCTGGCAGCTGACCACGATGCCGGTGGGCTTATGGATGAGTCGGACAGCGGAAGAAGTCTTGTTGATGTGCTGGCCGCCGGCACCGGAGGAGCGGTAGACCTGCATCTCGATGTCCTCGGGGCGGATGTCCACCTGGATGGTGTTGTCCAGCTCGGGCATGACTTCCAGCGAAGCAAAGCTGGTCTGACGGCGGGCGTTGGCGTCAAAGGGAGAGACGCGCACCAGACGGTGGACGCCGTTCTCGCTCTTGAGCAGGCCGTAGGCGTTGGCGCCCTTGACCATCATGGAAGCGCTCTTCATGCCAGCCTCGTCGCCGTCCTGATAATCCAGGACCTCGACGGTCATGCCGTGAGCCTGCGCCCACTTGTTGTACATACGGTAGAGCATCTCGGCCCAGTCCTGTGCCTCGGTGCCGCCGGTGCCTGCGTGGAAGGTCAGGATGGCGTTGCTGTGGTCGTACTCACCGTTCAGCATGGTCATCAGCTGCAGCTCGTCCACAGCCTTGCCCACGGCGTTGACGGCCTCTTCGGCCTCCGGCACCATCTCGGGGTCGTACTCCTCGTCCAGCATGACCAGCATGGTCTCTGCGTCATCGTACAGGCCCTGCAGCTTCTCGAAGCGGGTCAGTTTGCCCTTCAGGTCGCCCACCTCGTCGAAGACCTTCTTGCTCAGCTCAGCGTCGTCGTAGAAGCCGGGGCGGGACATGGTGTGCTCCAGCTCCTGCACGCGCTTGCGGGAAGCGTCGATGGCCAGCGCCTCCTCCAAGTCTTTTACAGCGGTGTGGTATTCAGCCAGCTGTACTTTCAGTTCATCAGTGGTGATCATCGTTTTATTCCTCTCGTCTCAAAGAACAGGAGCAGCCTCTTCATCATCAGCCACGCACACGGGCAGGCCCGTCTTAGTACAACCTCTCAGTCTCGCTGACGCTCGACAGCTCCCCTAGTAGGGGAGCCTCTGGCGAAACCGTTCACTTTGCGGGAACTGCCAAAGCCTCCCCTACCAGGGGAGGTGGCACGCCGTAGGCGTGACGGAGAGGTTGTACGAAGGAAAGCCTGCCCGAGGACTCGGCCAATGACGGAGAGATTTACTCCTAAAAGATACAGTTTATACACAGATACTTCATTAGTATACCCAGAATCCATGATAAAGTAAAGAGGAAAAAATACCATTGTGCTGGAAATTTGAAGATTTCCGCCTTTTCTTTTCCGCATTTTAAGTGTATAATACTGATAAACTACCCTATTCATTGGAGGATGTTATGCCAAAATACTATGGCTGTCCGTGTGAAGGCTGCGGCAAGCCCCTCACACTTCAGGATGACATCGTGGTCTGCCCCGACTGCGGCGCGCCTTATCACCGCGTCTGCTACGAGAAGCTGGGCCAGTGCATCCACCGCCCCGCCCACGCCGCCGGCTACGAATGGAAGTTCCCCTACGAGGAGAGCCAGCTCCGCACCTGTCCGTCCTGCGGCGAGCGCACCCTGCGGGACGAGGAAACCTGCCGCTGCTGCGGTGCTGTGCTTCCCCCCGAGGGGCAGGAGCCTCCTTCTTCCCGCGACAGCGGCGAAGAGACTTTCGACTACTCCCAGATGTACCGTCAGTTCGGTACTTCCGCCGACCCGGAGAAGGAGTTTTTTGAGGACGCCTTCGGCAAAGAGGCCAAGATGGACGGCATCGCCCGTCAGGACTGGCTGGACTATATCGGCCCCGCCGCCCCCGCTTACCTCGCCGCTTACAGCCGGATGCAGCTCCAGAAGAGCAAGGTATCCATGAGCTTTTCGGCTCTGCTGTTCGGCCCCTTCTACTTCTTCTACCGCAAGGCGTGGAAGCCGGCCTTCGGCTTTCTGGCCGCTGAACTCCTGCTGGCAGCGCCCACCTTTATCGAGATGCTGCAGCTCTCCGGCAGCGCCCTCGCCCCGGCCATGAGCGCTTCGGCTCTGACGGTATTTGCCCGGGTCTGCTCGGTCCTCAGCTTCGTGCTGATGCTGGTGCGCGGTATGTACGGCAAGTGGCTCTACCGCAAGAGCGCCGCCGACCACATCCGCCGCATCCAGTCCGAGTTCCCCGACGCCCAGCAGCGTCAGGCCGTGCTCCGCGCCCAGGGCGGCGTCAGCTTCGGCGCGGTCTTTCTCTGTGTCCTGCTCCTGAGTGTCTGCGGCAGTGCGTTCACCCTGCTGCTCGGCCCGGATCTGCAGGCCATCCTCAACGCTTTCTATGGCTGATGCACCCAGCCGTAAATCTGAACGTGAAGGAGTTTGAATCATGAAAAAAATCACCAAGGCAGTCATCCCCGCCGCTGGTCTTGGCACCCGGGTGCTGCCTGCCACCAAGGCGATGCCCAAAGGAATGCTCCCCCTCGTGGACAAACCCGCCATCCAGTATCTGGTGGAGGAGGCTGTCCGTTCCGGCATCACCGACATCCTTATCATCGTGAGCCGCAATCAGGACATCATTCAGGACCACTTTGACCGCAGCCCTGAGCTGGAAGCAAAACTTGCCGCTCCCGGCAAGGAGAAGATGCTGGAAGAGTGCCTCGGCATCTCCAATCTGGCCAACATCTTCTTCGTCCGCCAGCAGCAGACCCTCGGCCTCGGCCACGCTGTCAGCATGGCCAAGCCCTTCACCGGCGACGACCCCTTTGTGGTCATCTATGGTGACGACGTCATCTGGGGCGAGGACCCGGTCTGCGCCCAGCTCATCCGTGCCTACGAGGAGTTCGGCCGTCCGGTTGCCGGCGTGTCCGCCGTGCCTTGGGCCGACGTGAGCCGTTATTGCAGCCTCAAGACCACCCCCATCCACGACAACTACTTCTTTGTGGACGATATGATCGAGAAGCCCAAGAAGGGTCAGGAGTTCAGCAACTACTCCATTCTGGGCCGTGTGCTGCTGACCCCGGAGATCTACGACATCCTCGCCAGGACCAAGCCCGGTGCCGGCGGCGAGATCCAGCTGACCGACGCCATGGCCGAGTATGCCCGCAGCTACGGCGGCATGACGGCTGTGGAGTTCACCGGCAAGCACTACGACATGGGCAACAAGCTCAAGGTCGCTGAGGCACAGGTGGAGCTGGCCCTGCAGCACCCCGAGATCGGCGAGGCGTTCCGCGCCTACCTGAAAGAGTTCTGTAAGACGCTGTGACCTATCAAGCACAAAAGAGCTTCGGGATCTCTCGAAGCTCTTTTGTCTATGCCCCTGAATGACAACCAAAAAGCGCCCTCACCTTGTCATCGGTGAGGGCGCTTTGCTGATCGCTGATTATTTTGATTGGGTTGATTATCTCAGATTAGTCGCTGACGTAGGGCATCAGAGCAACGTGACGAGCACGCTTGATAGCCACGGTCAGTGCGCGCTGATGGAAAGCGCAGGTGCCGGTAACACGGCGGGGAATGATCTTTGCACGCTCAGAGACGTACTTACGCAGACGGGGAACGTCCTTGTAATCGATGGTGTCGATGCGATCGACACAGAAGCTGCAAACCTTCTTGCGGCCGCGACGCATGGGGCGTGCGGGGCGAGAGCCTTCGGTTCTTTCAAAAGCCATTGCTTATTACCTCCTGTTGGATTTTTACGGTTAAAACACCGGTTCGGGAATCAGAACGGCAGGTCGTCGCTGTCGTCGATGACGGCGAAGTCATCTGCATTGCCGGCGGAATAGCTGGGAGCTGCCTCCACAGCAGCCGGACGGGCAGGGGCTGCGTTCTGGTAGGACGGAGCAGCATTCTGATAGCTGCCGCCGCCCTGATTGCTGCCATTCGATTTGGAGCCAGCAAAGTTGACGTTGTTTGCCACGACCTCCACAGCGGTGCGGTTGTTTCCGTTCTTATCCTGATACTGGCGGGTCTGGAGACTGCCTTCGATGGCGATCAGACTGCCCTTCTGGAAATACTTGGAGACGAACTCTGCCTGCTGGCGCCATGCGACGATGTCGATGAAATCGGCCTGACGCTGCTCGCCCTGACGGGCAAAGTTGCGGTCACACGCAATGCGGAAGCTGCACACATTGGTGCCGCTCTGGGTGGTGCGAAGCTCGGGATCCGCCACGAGACGGCCCATGATCGCTACAACATTCAACATAATACGGACTCCTTTTTCGTCACGAAAAGATTACTCCTCGTGGGCAACGATCAGGCTGCGCATAACGCCCTCAGTGATCTTGTACACACGGTCGAGCTCAGCGGGGAAGCTGGGGTCAGCAGTGAAGTTGATCACGGTGTAGACGCCTTCCTCCTCATCGTTGATGGGGTAGGCCAGACGGCGCTTGCCCCACTCATCGATGGAATCGATGGTACCGTTAGCCTCGATCAGGGACTTGAACTTACCGATGAGAGCGGAAGAAGCCTCCTCGTCGAGAGCAGCGCTGGTAATCAGCATGGTTTCGTACTTTGCCATTTTGTAGCACCTCCTTTTGGACTTAAGGGCCTCAAGAATATGAGGCCAAGGGTACACAGCCAGCGCGGCGTCGCGCGGACTGTGCGGCGTGTCTGTTCAGACAGCAATTTATTATAGCAAGCCCCGCAAAAATTGTCAAGCCCTCCCGCAGGATTTTTTTCGTATTTTTGAGCGCATGACAGCAAAATCTCCCTCATCATTCTTTTTATGCTTTTCCAGTATATCCGTCATATCTCTTTTATATGGCATCCTTAGTCATTTTCAAGCCAGTTTTCCTTTGCATTTCGCCGAAAGATGGACTATAATAAAAGATGTCCTTCTCCCCTTCTGTCTTCGTGCGCGGCGCATGGCAGGGCTTACGGGGGAGCAGGACGATTGCTAACGTCAAAGGAAGGATCGCCTATGTATTCCATCTTTCGGAATCTCGCCCTCATCCTCATCAGCGCAAAGTTCTTCGCGCTGCTCGCCCGCAAATGCCGGGCGCCGCAGGTGGTGGGCGAGATCATCGCAGGTCTTGTCATCGGTCCCTGTCTGCTGAATCTCGTGCAGCCCAGCGACTCCATCGCCATTTTTGCTGAGATCGGCGTCGTGCTGCTGATGTTCACCACCGGCCTCGGCACCAACCTTCAGGAGCTGATGCGGGCCGGCCCCATCGCCACCCTCATCGCCTGCGTGGGCGTGGCCGTGCCTCTGGCAGGCGGCACCCTGCTCTACAGCCTGTTCTACGGCTTTTCGGCGCTGGGCAGCCCGGAGTTTTATCGGGCGCTCTTCATCGGCACCATCATGACGGCCACCAGCGTCTCCATCACCGTCGCCACCCTGCAGGAGCTGGGCAAGCTCAAGAGCTTCCTCGGCACCACCATCGTCAGCGCAGCCGTCATTGATGATGTCATCGGCATCGTGGTGCTCACCTGCGTGCTGGGTGCCAGCGGCGGCGCAGATACCAGCCTCGTCGATGTACTGATGGACACCGTCCTCTTCTTCATCGCAGCCATCGTCATCGGCCTCATCATCCACAAGGCCATGCTCTGGCTGGACCGCCGCAACCCCCACACCCAGCGCATCACCATCGTCAGCCTCGCCTTCTGCTTTGCCATGGCCTACATCGCGGAGCAGTACTTCGGCATCGCGGACATCACGGGTGCTTACATTGCCGGCATCGTGCTCTGCTCCCTCGAAGATGCGCCCTACATCGAGCGCCGTGTGGACATCAGCGGCTATATGCTGTTCTCCCCCGTCTTCTTCGTCAGTATCGGCCTGAAGACCGACATCAGCGGCCTCACCCCCACCATCCTGCTCTTCAGCGTCTGCTTCGTGGTGGTGGCCCTCATCACCAAAATCATCGGCTGCGGCCTCGCCGCGAAAGTCTGCCGCTTCAGCTGGCCGGACTCCCTCAAGGTAGGCGTCGGCATGATGACCCGCGGCGAAGTGGCCCTCATCGTGGCCCAGAAGGGCCTCGGCGTGGGGGTGGTGGACCCTGTCTACTTCACCGCCGTCATCCTGCTCATCGTCGTGTCCTCTATCGTGACGCCGCTGGCGCTGAAGGGGCTGTTTGCGAAAGCATAAGTCATCAGAAAGCCCCCTCTTCCGACTGGAAGAGGGGGCTTTCGTCATCTTATCGGTTTTCTGCTAAAACTCAGACCACCTGAATGCGGCCTGCGCCGTAGGGATTCTCGTAGTTCAGCAGGTAGCCCGGATAGCTTGCCAGCGGGCTGTTGGCGCTGCTCAGGACAGGCACATCGTTCACAGCGTCGAAGATCATGGCGTAGGTGGACATGACGAGGTAGTCCTCAGAGACATAGTCCTTGATGAGCTCTGCGCCATCGAACATGGCGAAGCCATCGCCCAGATTGCGCAGGGTGTAGTTCATGCCGGCCAGCGCATAGGTGCGGTTCGGGTCCAGCGGCTCGTAAGCGCCGGTCTTCTTGTTGTAGATGCGCACGTTCTGGACGCGGGGCGTGCCGGTGGCGCTGCCCATCCAGACATTCTTGTCGTCGGTGAGGACGGTGTTGGGGATGTCGGTGTGGATCTCGTAGGTCGCACCGGCAACATGCAGGAAGCCGCCGTTCTCCTTGCCCTCCGGGCCGACGAAGCGGGCGCCGAACTCCAGAGCATCCTGGATCTGCTTGCCGGTAACAGACATCAGGCAGGCCACGTTGCCGAAGGGGCTGACCTGTTTGCAGGTCTTGAAGGTCCACTTGCCGGCGTCCACATCGGTGCGGATGCCGCCGCCGTTCATCATAGCGATGTCGCAGTCCAGCTGCTCGACCTCATTGAAGTAAGTATAGATGCCGTCGGCCACGAAGTCGCCGAGGTTGGTCTCGCCCATACGGATGCGGCGCTTGCCGGCAGCGGGGTCGTTGATGTAGAACTTGATGTCCGTGGTGGCGATCTGCTCGCCCAGCATAGCGTCCACATCGTTGATCCAGGCTTCTGCGGTAGCGGCCACAGCGGCGTCGGAGACATCAGCGGTGGAGATGAGCTCGGTGGTGATCGCACCGTCCTCGGCGATGGTCATTTTACCGACGTTTGCCAGATAAGAGCCGGTCTGGGTCAGGGTGACAGCCTTGCCGGCTGCATCGTAGACCTGCTTGTTCTCCATGACGGTGTGAGAGTGGCCGTCGATGAAGGCGTCAAAGCCGGTGGTGTTGGCAATGACTTCCTCACTGGTCCAGGGAGAGGAGGACGGGTCAACGCCCAGATGGCCCAGACCGATGATGATGTCTGCGCCCAGAGCCTTGGCCTTGTCGATGGCCTTCTGGACGGCGTCGTACAGCTTCCTGCCGTCGTCACCGCCCAGGATGTCGTAGATGTACTTGGTCTGCTTGGCGTTCATGAAGTAAGCAGGAGTGGACTTCGTGAAGGACTCGGGGGTCGTGATGCCCACGAATGCGATCCACTTGCCGCCTGCGGGGAACAGCTTGACAGCAGGCAGGACGCGCATTCCGGTGCGCAGGTCCACCCAGTTGCAAGAGACATAGGGGAAGTCCGCTTCCTTGATGATGGCCTTTGCGCGGGCCATGCCGTAGTCGAACTCATGGTTGCCCAGAGTAGCGATGTCGTAGCCAGCCTCATTCATCAGCTCGATGATGGTAGCGCCGTCGTCCATGGAGCCGTAGGCAGTACCCTGAATATGGTCGCCTGCGTCCACCAGCAGGACGGGCTTGCCCTCATCCACGTAGCCCTGCTTCATGGCAGCGATCGCGGCATAGGTCAGTTTGGGAGACTTGTTGTCGATGTAGGTGTGGACGTCGTTGGTGTACAGGATGGTGACAGCGGCATCCTTGCCCGTCAGGAAACAGGCCGAAGCCTGCGGGACGGCAGCGGCCATGGCGGAGGCAGCGGCGGTGACACCGGCAGCCTTCAGGAAATTGCGGCGAGAAATAAAGTGTTTCACGAGAAAGAACCTCCTTTATGTTCCAGACCAGTTTTTGCGGCACAGTCTCTCTTCCGCTGCGCCGCATTCTTTGTTTTAAGCTTACCACAGAACCGCCGAAAGAGCAAGCACAAAGATGGTCATTCTGCATAATAGTTTTCTTTATGAGTACGACTTTTTATGAAATCTCGCGCAAATCAGCACAAAAGACCGGGCCGCTGCTTCCTGGCTCAGGCTTGCAGCGACCCGGTCTTCCGGTTATGGAGGGATCAAAAATGGAGTGTTATTGTCAGATAGCGTGATACTGGCGCAGGAACTTCTCGAGGTCGGTGCCTTCGATCTTCTTCAGCGCCTCCTTCAGGGCGATGCGGCCCATAAGGGGCAGCTCCATGTCCGTGAGCTTCCGGCCATCCCGCAGCTTCACCGAGGCATCCACCAGCGCCCGGACGTCATAGGTGCTGCCCCAGACCTCCGGCACACCCCGGTCGATGTTCAGCAGCCGGTACACCGCCTCCATGCCGGTGCGCATGGAGTATTCGGTGGTGAAGATGGTGTCCCGGCCGGTCTCGGCGAACTGGCCGAGGAAGGCAAAGTTCACCGCATCCTTCGGCACGATGTCGGGGCGGTCGCCCTTCGCGCGGGGCATGAAGAAGGCGTCGATATAGGGCATCATGACCGGCACGGTGTTGGCGCTGTGCTCGGCAAGCTCTGCGATGTCCTCCACCGGCACGCCCAGATGGTAGAGCCACTCCATGCAGATCTCCCGGCCGGTGCAGTCCCGCATGGGCTTTTTGACGTAATCGCCGGGCTTATCGCTGAACAGGCCGTACACCCAGACGCAGAGCTGGTCTTTGGGCTGTGCCCGGAACTGCTGCTGGCGGTTCAGGGTCCAGCTCAGCAGCCAGGCCGAATCCTTCACGGTGACGATGCCGCCGGTGACGGTGCGGCCGCTGAAGGGGTCGCGCTTGCAGATCTTCTGGATATACCGGGGGATCTTCTCATCCAGCGTCGTGATGGTGGCGCTTTCCCAGTTGCTCAGCTCCGGCTGGCTGCAGAACTTTTCCGGGTGGCCGAAGGAGTCGTCCAGCGCGGCGATCCGCTTCCAGAGGTCCCAGCCGTTGCCCGGCTTGATGGCGGGGTCGAAGCCCGCGGCCTTGTTCTGTGCGCCGACGGTGCAGCTCTCCACGCAGCCGCCGTTGGTGATAAAGAGCAGGTCGTCCTCGGTCAAATCAATGGTCTCCACCGCGCCCTTGTGGTCTACCGTGATGCCCGCCGCCTGCTTTTTGCCCGGCTCGAGGCTGAACTGGACGTCCACGACCTTTGTGTCGTAGTAGAACTGGACGCCGTGGTCTTTCAGATAGGTGACCATGGGCAGGATGATGGACTCGTACTGGTTATACCGGGTGAAGCGGAGAGCCGTGAAGTCGGGCAGACCGCCGATGTGGTGGATATACCGCTTGAGGTAGAGCTTCATCTCGAGGGCGCTGTGCCAGTTCTCGAAGGCGAACATGGTGCGCCAGTAGAGCCAGAAGTTGGAGTTGAGCACCTCATCGTCAAAAAAGTCGGTGATCTTTTTGTCCTCAAGCTGCTCGTCGGGGGTGAAGAAGAGCTTCATGATCTCCATGGCTCCCTTATCCGACAGGCCGAACTTGCCGTCGGTGTGGGCGTCCTCGCCCCGGTTCACGGTAGCGCGGCAGAGGGAGTAGTTGGGGTCGGCCTTGTTCAGCCAGTAATACTCGTCCAGCACACTGGCTCCCTCCGTTTCCAGCGAAGGGATGGAGCGGAGCAGATCCCACATGACCTCGAAGTGGTTGTCCATCTCACGGCCGCCCCGCATCACATAGCCGACGTCGTACTTGTAGCCGTCGCAGGCACCGCCAGGGATGGGGTCTTTTTCAAAAACGTGTACCCTCTCCCCCTTCATCTGACCGTCGCGCACCAGATAGCAGACTGCCGTCAGGGCCGCCAGGCCGCTGCCGATGATATAAGCCGATTTGCGATCCACGCCTTCGGGCTTGCGGGGCCTCGCAAAGGCTTCGTAATTGCCACTGGAATAATACATAGACGTGACCTCCATTTTGTTCTGTACCGGCAGCACGTTCGGCTCCGGTTTGTTTGGTTCTGGCATCAGTATACCCCGCCGCTTCCCGCCCTACAACAAACAAAATCCCCCAAATGCCGCAATTTTTTGCAAATGGGCAGGTTTGTAAAAGAAAAAAATCCGCCCCCGGCGTACCGGAGACGGATAAAAAGTTTTATGATGACTCAGAATGTCAGCCGCATCTGATGCCAGACGACATCGCCGTGGGTGGAGACGGAAACGCCCTCATCCACGAAGCCAAACTGCGCATAAAAGCCGATGAGCCGTTCCTTGCAGGTGAGCACAATGCCCTTGCGCCCGGCGGCTTTCGCGTCGGCGCAGACCTGACGCAGCAGGCGGGAGGCACAGCCTTCGTGCCGATGGGCCGGGGCGGTGACGACGCTGAATATCATCTGCCACCCACCCTTCGGCGTGTGGAGATGGGGGTCATCGTACATCTCATCGGTGAGGTCGGGCATATCGGTGACGAAACCGTTGACGAAAGCTTTCACCTCGCCGCCCTCGTCCAGCAGCCAGAAACAGTCCGGGTAGACGGCCACACGCCCGGCAATGCTCTGCCGGGACGCCCCCTCAGCGGGCGGGTAGGACGCAACTTCGATGTCGGCCAGTGTGTCCACATCAGCGGGCAGTGCATGACGGATGCTCATGTTCTCCCCTCCTCAGGCTTTGGCGGCGGGAGCCACTTCAAAGTCGATCTTGCCCAGATTGACGTCGGCGCGGACGATGGTGATCATCATCTTGTCGCCGAGGCTCCAGGTCTTGCCGGAAGCGGGGTCGGTCAGGCGGACGCCTTCGGTCAGGCTGGTGCCGGAGGGAGTCAGGCTGGAGGCAGGCACGAAGCCCTCCACGCCGTTGTCCAGCTCGATGAAGAGGCCGCGCTGGGTCACGCCGGAGATGGTGCCCTCGTAGCACTCGCCCAGATGGCGGCGGGCATACTCGGCCTTGTAGCAGTCCTCGGCCTTCCGCTCGATCTGCATGGCGATGACCTCACGCTCGCTGGACTGCTTGGAGGCGCGCTCTGCGAAATCGGTGTAGCGGAGGATCATGGTCTCCTTCTCGGTACCCTTGAGCATATCGGTCATGATGCGATGGATGGCCAGATCGGGGTAACGGCGGATGGGGCTGGTGAAGTGGGCGTAATCCTTCAGCACCAGACCGTAGTGGCCCTTGGGCTTCTCTTCGTAGAGAGCCTTGGACATGCAGCGGAGCATGCCGGTGTTGATGATCTGCTCATAGGGGGTGCCGCGCACACCCTCGAGGATGGCGCTCAGCTCCTTGGGAGTGGGAACATCCTTGGCAAAGTGGTCGTTGATGCCGCAGGCCTGCAGCAGAGCGTGCAGACGCTCCAGCTTCTCGGCGTTGGGCTCTTCATGGACGCGGTAGACGAAGGGGATCTGCTTGACGCGGGCAAAGTGGGCGGCGCACTGGTTGGCCAGCAGCATGAACTCCTCGATCATGCTCTCGCTCTCGCCGGAAGTGCGCTTCTTGACGTCGATGCAGCGGCCATTCTCGTCGAGGATGAGCTTGACTTCGCCGCTCTCGATGTCCATGCAGCCGCGCTCCTTGCGCAGGCGGGCGCGGTGGCCGTACAGCTCCTTCATAGCAGGCAGCTGGTCGATGACGTCGGCATACTTTGCCTTGATCTCGGCGTCGGCAGTACCGGCCAGCAGGGCGTTGATCTCGGAGTAGACACCCTTGACGCGGCTGCGGATGATGGACTTGACGAAGCGGTAATCCGTCAGATTACCCTCCTTGTCCAGACGCATCAGGCAGGAGAAAGCCAGACGCAGCTCGTTCTCGTTCAGGCTGCAGATGCCGTTGGACAGGGCCTTGGGCAGCATCGGAACGACCTGATCTGCATAATAGACGCTGGTAGCGCGGCTGAACGCCTCGTTGTCCAGCTCAGAGCCGGGCTTGACGTAGTTGGAGACGTCGGCGATGTGGACGCCCAGCTCAAAGCCGCCGTCAGAGGTGCGGGTCAGGCTGATGGCATCGTCGATGTCCTTGGTCTCGGCACTGTCGATGGTGAAGATGGGCAGGGCGCGCAGGTCCATGCGGCCCTCGCAGTCCTTCTCAGAGACCTCTGCGCCCTCGAACTTCTTGGCCTCATCCCGCACTTTATCCGGGAAGCGGGTGCGGATGTCCTTTGCGTAAAGCAGAGCCTTGGCGCAGCGCTTGGCCTCGTCGGAGCTGCCGAAGCGCATGGCGACGCCCACGCGGTGGTCTTCCTGACGGTTGCCGCGGTTCAGGATCTCGACGGCCACCTTGTCGCCGTCCTTTGCGCCGCCCTCGCAGTCGCGGGCCAGCGGCATGGTGATGGCCGGGCAGTCGTCCGGCACAAAGCGCAGACGGCCCTCGACCCGGCGCACAGTGCCGACCAGGTCGTTTTTCTCGGTCAGGATGGCGAGGATAGCGCCCTCGTCGCTGCCCTCCACACGGGGATGCTCGAATTTCTCCACCAGCACGTCGTCGCCGGGCATTGCGCCCTTGGTGAAGCGGCCGGGGATGAAGATGTCGCTGGTGCCGTCCTCCAGCATGACGAAGGCAAAGTTCTTGCCCAGCTTGACCACCTTGCACAGCAGAGCCTTGTCGGCACGGCCGGAGCGGACGGTAAAGAACACGCCCTGACGCTGGCAGACGACAGCCTCTCGCACCAGTTCGTCCAGAGCTTCCATCACCTTGCGGTCTGCGCCGCGCTCGCCGCCGAACTTCTGCTTCAGCTCTTTGACGGTGCAGGGCTGGTTCTGGATGGCATGTTCAATTTTATCGCGCATTGACATAAATTTTCTTTCTCCTTAACTACCATAGCCCGCCCTCCACCGGGGCGCGGCTTCTTCCCTCTTATCTCTTTTATAACAACATATAGACACAAAAACAGCCCCGCTTTCATCACGGGGCTGCGGGCGCATACTCAGGCCAGACGGCTTGCGAACACGCAGGCCAGGATGGCCACCACAAAGAAGATGATACCGGCGATGCGGGTCACCTTTGCCAGCATCTGGTCCGCAGGGGTCAGACGGGCGTTGTTTGCGCCGTAAGCGCTGCCGTTGATGACACCAGCCAGACCCTGACCGTGGGTATGCTGCATCAGGGTGAGGGCAAAGATGACCACCGAGACGACGAGCAGAATGACGCCGCCGACGATTTCAATGACTGCCATGGATGAAAACGCTCCTTTTATTGTTAAATTTGGATAACAAACATACAAATACAAGTATATAGTAACATACCTCGGCCAAAAAAGCAAGCAGAAAAGCAAAACCATTCACTCCCCGGCGCTCAGTGCGTCGCACAGGCGGGCAAAGACGGCTGCGCTGGACACCTCCGGCTCTGTCTGGGCGTCCTGCATCACCACGATGGTCCAGCGGGGCTTTTCTGCCGGGTAAAAACCGGCGAACCAGTAGTTTTTCAGCTCTTCGCCATCCCGGAACTGGCCGGTCTGGGCGGTGCCGGTCTTTCCGGCGGCAGTCCCCTCGGAGGGGGCGGCCTGCCGGCCCGTTCCCTCTGCCACGACGCCCGCCAGCAGCTCCTGCAGTTTTTCCGCCGTCTGCACCGAGAACACCCGCCGGGACGAGCCATGTGCCAGCGGCGTGAGCTCTTCGCCCGTCGTCTCGTCCACGGTACACTCCACGAAAAGCGGGGTGTGGTAGACGCCTCCCGCCGCAATGGTGTTCATCATCCCGGCCACCTGCAAAGGCGTCGCCAGAAGCTCCCCCTGTCCGAAGCAGAAGTTGGCAAACTGCCCCTCGTTTTCGAGCGTCTCTGCTTCGGGCAGAACACCGGAAGCCGACCGGAGGCCGCCTTCAATGTCCTGCCCCTTCCCGAAGCCCAGCGCTGCCGCCATCTGCCGGACACGCTCCGGCCCCAATTCCCGCCCCAGCTCGATAAAGTAGCCGTTGCAGCTCTTTTCCAGAGCGCCGTCCAGCCCCACGAGGCCGTGAGGCACGCTTCCGGCACAGCGGTAGACCTGGCCGTTCAGGGCGTCGTAGCCGGGACACTCCCGGGTGAAGTCCCCTTCTCCGGCTTCCAGCGCCGCTGCGGCCAGCACCGGTTTGAAGACCGAGCCCACCGCATAGGCCGAAAAAGCACGGTTCAGAAGCGGGCTGTCCGGAGCCGTCAGGCTCTCGCCCACATTGGCCGCATCAAAGTCCGGAAGGCTGACACAGGCCCGCACCTTGCCGCTGGTTGCATCTATAATAAGGATACACCCGGCGGCCATGCTCTCCGCTGCCACCCCTTCTGCGGCCCTCTGGATGCTGCGGGAGAGGGTCAGCCGCACACCCTGCGGGGCAGAGTCTGCTTTTTCTAAAATCGGCTCACTGCCCCGCCGCAGCCGTCCCTGCGCTGTGACCGCACAGTACAGAGTATCCCGCTCGCCGGTGTAAAGGACATCGTCCAGCGCAGCCTCAAGGCCCGCTGCGCCGTGGCCCTCGCTGTCCAGGTAGCCGATGAGCTGTTCTGCCAGCGGGGCAGCGGCGTACCGCCGGGGAACGGCATAGCACCGCACGCCCAGTCCACTTACATCCTGCACCACGTCCAGCAGAAAGGGCCGGGAAGTATTCCGCTCTCGGTAAAGTCTGGCCTGACCGTCGGCGTCCGCATAGGGGTAGAGCCGCGCGTAGCTGCCCTCACCCGGGAAGCAAAGGGCCAGCCAGCGCGGAGAGATGCCCGTCAGCGGCAGGCCGTCGCAGTCGTAAAAGTTTCCCCGCGCCGCAGGCAGGCGGAGGGCCGCTTCGCTCTGCGCCGCCGCCCGCACGGCGTACTCCGTGTTCGAGCAGAGCCAGTACAACCTGCAGACCACCGCCGCAAACCCCAGCAGCAGCGCCCCGTACAGCGCAAGCACTCTCCGGCCCGACATAAAAAGCCCCCCCTTCCCTGCCCGGTAGTATGGGCAGAAAAGGGGGACGGTACACAAAAGAGGCAGAGCCTCCGAAGAAGCTCTGCCTTAGATACTGAAACAGTCTGCGCGTTTTGGGAAAGGCTGCGGCTTAGTACATGCCGCCCTTCCAAACCACACTTTTGGAGCCGGATCACGAATATCGGGAAACGTAGACTTTTGTAGAATTATCAAGGCCACAAGCCGATTTTTCCAGATTCTCCGTTTTTGCACGATCCACGCTTTTCTACGCAAATCTACGCCACTTACCGGGTGATTGGCGTAAGTTTTGGCGTAAGTTTCGGCGTAAGCAATTTCGCTTCATGCGTCGAAAATCACAGGTTGCCGGCGATCTGTTCAAAGGCCCTTTCAACCGATTCAAAGCTGCTGTGCGTGTAGACATCCAACGTCACACTGGCATTGGAGTGTCCCATCAGGTATTGCAGGCTTTTTACATCCAGCCCGGCCTGCTGAACATTGGTGCAGAAGGTGTGTCGCAGCACATGAGGTGTAATGCGCGGAACAGGTTTGCCGTACGCCTTCTCAAACTTTCCCTGCACGCCACGCATATAGTTTTCCAAGTGCATTGCCACCTTCGGCATTCCGGACTTGTCCAGAAAGAGAAATCCGCTGCAACCATCTACCAGCGCTTCCACCTTTGTGGATGCTCTGGCTTTTACTACACGCCGCAACGCTGCACAAACGGTATCTGTCATGGGAACATTGCGGATACCGCTTTTTGTTTTCGGCGGTGTGACAAAGTAGGGCTTTTCAGCCGTCCGGCAAAGCTGCCGCCGGACATGGATACAGTGCCGTTCAAAGTCGATATCTGCTCGTGTCAGGCCATACAACTCACTCACACGCAAGCCGGTCCCCATAAGAATGACGATATCATCATAATAGTTGCCGCCATAGTCTTGAACGAATTGCAGATATTTTTCCTGCTGCTCTCTGGTCAGGGCATTACGCACATAAGCGTCCTTCGGCACAACGTCCGACAGCTTGAACTTAAATGGATTCTTGCGGATAATGTCATCCTCTACCGCCATCTCAAACGCCGGTCTGACAACGCTTTGCAGGATTCCTATGGTGTTTTGCTTGAAACCGCTGTCATGCAGAAACACGAACCAGCCTTTCGCATCGGACAATTTTACCGTTTTGATGGCTTTTTGCCCGAAAGGGTCAGCATGAATCCGCTTGACCGCTGTGTTGTACGACCGAAGTGAATTGGGTTTCAACCCACGTTTCAGGTTCATATAGCGGTCAACCAGATCAGCCACCGTCATCTCTCCGGCGGCGTAGTCGATGCCGTCTGCCAGATCGCGCCACAGTTCTTCCTCTTTTTTCCGCAGCTCTGTCAGGGATTTAGCGTAAATACAACGCCGTTTCTTGTGGATATCGGTATAACGATAGTCGTAGGTGCCGTTTGCTCTCTGGCTTTCGCCATCCTTCAAAACACGGCCCTTGCTATCTTTGCGCTTTTCAGACATTTAGAAACTCCTTTCTGTGAAAAGCGCATATAGGGGTTAATTTTAGTATACCATACCGACCATGCGATTTCCACCGATATCGAATAGAAAAGACGTTGCATCATTCTCAAATAGAATACGTCATCTGAGAAGGTTGCCGCCAGATTGTCCGGGTCTTGTGGAGCGAGAGCCGAACGGGAACCGTGAAAGCAGTCCCAGTAGATGTTGCCTTTAGCTCGTTCCGGGTCAATGTGCTCGCTGTTGGAAAGGTTGAAACTGCGGTCATTGTGCTTGGGGTTGTAAGTGCCGTGGGTTCCGGCTCGTCCGTTGTGTCGTGTTAATTTCAGATAGGCATTCCTCTTTTCCTGTATTTTTTGTGTACGTCCACTCGTGCGATCAAATCACAGGAGTGATACAATTCTTCTAAGCAACGGGTCTCGCATTTCAAGACCATGTCTTGAAATCTTCTCTCGGTTCTGGCCAACCTGCTGGCCGGGTTTTGCGCGGCCCTCTACGCCGAGATGCTTGCCCGTTGCCGCAACGCCTCCTCTACCCCGTTTTTCATCACCGCGGCCATCCCCGGCAGCACCCTGTATTACTGCATGAACGCCGTCGTCTCCAACGACCTGCCCGCCGCCGAGCATTTTGGGGAGCAGACCTTTCTGGCGGCGCTGGGCATTGCGGGCGGCATGGCCATCGCATGGTGTCTGGCCGATTTAAGCCGGAAGCTCCGGGGGCGGCTGTAAAGCGCGTGCTGCGCCGCGCCCCGGCTGCTTGACAAGCTGGTTTTTTCTGGATACAATACAAAGAAAAAACCTCGGAGACGCTCCGGGAAAGGAACATTTGGATGAGATCGAACACGAAACAGGCCCTGCTGGTGACGGTGGTGGGCGTGACGCTTTTTGTGGCGCTGCTGCGGCTTTCGGACGTTTTGGCCTTTGCCGCGCAGCTGGTGGATCTGGTGCTGCCCATTTTGGCGGGCGGCATTCTGGCGCTGTTCCTCAGCGTGCCCATGGCCGGGCTGGAAAAGCGGCTGGGGCGGCTGTTTGCCAAAGCGAGAAAGCAGCCCTCGGGCAAGGCGCTCCACCTGCTGAGCTTTCTGCTCACCCTGCTGGGGGTGGTGCTGGTGCTGGTGCTGGCCCTGACGCTGCTGATCCCGGAGCTGGTGCAGTCCTTCCACAGCCTGTATCTGCAAATTGAAGCCAACATCCCCCGCTGGACGGCCTACCTCCACGCCCAGGATCCCGACATGGGCTGGCTGATGAGCCGGTTGGAGGGCATCGACTGGGAGCAGCTGCTGCACAAGGTGACCTCCGGCCTCGACACGGTGCTGGTGAACGCGGCGGGGGCCGTTTCCGCCACGGTGAATCTTGTGGTGACGGCCTCCTTTGCGCTGATCATCTCCGTCTACCTCTCGCTGGGGGCACAGAGCCTGGGCCACCAGGCCCGCACCCTGGTGCGCGCCTACCTCAAGCCCGGTCACGCCGCCTGGGTGCTGAAGTTCTGCCGCCTGTTCCGCCAGTCCTTCGCCAACTTCCTCACGGGCCAGTGCAGCGAGGCGGTGATCCTCGGCGTGCTTATGAGCCTCGCCTTCTCCCTCTTCCGCATCCCCTACGGCAGCCTGGTGGGGATGCTCACCGCCATCTGCGCCATCATCCCCTATGTGGGGGCGCTGCTCTCCTGCGTCATCAGCGTGCTGCTGGTGCTGCTGGTGGACCCCCTGCTAGCGGCGCGCGCTTTGCTGGTCTACCTTGCGGTGCAGTTCATCGAGAACCAGTTCATCTACCCCCGGGTGGTGGGCAAATCGGTAGGGCTTTCGCCCCTGTACACCCTTGTGGCAGCCATGATCGGCGGCAAGCTCTTCGGCATCCTTGGCATCCTCTTCTTCATCCCGCTGACGGCGGTGGTGCTGGAGCTGGTGAAGGAAGACGCCTGCCGCCGCCTGCGCACCAAGGAGACGCTGCAATAACTAAATAAACAAACGGCGGCCCCGCAGACCTTTTTCAAAGTCTGCGGGGCCTTGTGCTGTGGGGCTATTTTACCTGCACGGTCATGGTTCGGTCACTGCCCGGTAGCCGCGGATGACGCGCCACTTGGCAACACCCTTGTCCGGCTTAAAGCTGCCGTCGGCGCGGGCTTTCAGGTAGCCCTGCTCGATAGCCCACTGGGCGGCTTGGGCCAGCTCCGGGTCGGCTACGTCCGCAAAGGCGGGCAGAGCGGCCGGGGCCGGGCGGAGCAAGAGCCGAGCGGAAACCGTGGAGGCAATCCCAGTAGATGTTGCCCTTGGCTCGTTCCGAGTCGATGTGTTCACTGTTGGCAAGGTTGAAACTCCGGTCATTGTGCTTTGGGTTATAGGTGCCGTGGGTTCCGGCTCGTCCGTTGTGTCGTGTTAATTTCAGATTGACATCCCTCTTTTCCTGTATTTTTTGTGTATGGCCACTCGCGCGATCAAATCACAGGAATGATACAATTCTTCTAAGCAACGGGTCTCGCATTTCAAGACCGCGTCTTGAAATCTTCTCTCGGAATCGAAAGGTAATCCTTTCGGAAAAGGATTTATGTGTTTGTTATACTGCAAAGAAAGCGGCCTACCGCTCCTTCCCTCAGTGGGAGATCATGGCGTTTGTCGCTTTCTGCTTA
>OGRS01000652.1_pt1 | contig 29615 bp, 24 predicted proteins | sample 1553561 | NCBI WGS metagenome assembly OGRS01 (sample SAMEA2580103, study PRJEB22360) | human gut metagenome | biome: human gut; feature: human-associated habitat; material: faeces | place: Denmark | collected 2008/2010
AGGATTCTTACCGCTTTTTAGTTAGGATTGCGAACTTGTTTCGCAATTACCTAATTGGTATGTTGTGTATGGGAAAACCACAATTTCAGGCTGTTCGTGAAATGGATGATGACCGGGATTTTTATAAAAGTGCTCTTGGAATCGCCTACAACATTCCATCAGAAGAAACCCTCTGCCAGAGAATGGATGATATTGGTTCTTCCCAGCGAGAACATATTCTGGCAGAAAACGTGGAACTTTTGCGTTCCAATGGAATTGTTCATTTCAAACTTCCCAATGGTTTCGTTCCGGTTGACATTGATGTCACGCCATTTGATAATTCGAAAATCAGAAAAGAAGACGTATCACGTACTTATAAAGGGTATGATGGATATGCTCCAATCATGGCATATATCGGAATGGAAGGGTATATAATCAATGCACAACTGCGTGAGGGAAGGCAACATTGCCAGTGCGACACACCCGGTTTTCTGCGTGAAACAATTAAACTGTGTAAACAACTCACAAATGAGCCGCTCTTTATCCGCTTAGATTCCGGGAATGATGCCGCAGAGAACATTGGAATTCTGTTGGAAAGCGGCTGTTATTTCATTATAAAACGAAATCTATGCCGTGAAAGCAGGGAAGCGTGGTTCGAGATGGCAAAAACCAACTCGCAAAATATCACATTCCCACGTGACGGAAAAACCGTCTATATTTGGAAGCGACTGGAAAGATGTCACTTATTACACAGTGGATGACAGTGATAAAACCGTTACCATACGTACAGGATACGAAATCATAGAACGCATCATCGATAAATATGGCCAATTTCTTCTTCCTTCTGATCTGGAAGTGAACACTTGGTGGACGGATACCGGGATGACAGATGAAGAAGTCATTCAGAATTACCATACCCATGGTGAATATGAGCAGTTTCACAGTGAAATCAAGACCGATATGAATGTGGAACAGTTGCCTTCCGGAAAGTTTGACACCAATGAACTGGTGCTTAAATTGACCATTCTTGCCTACAATATTCTGCGGATGATCGGACAGGAATCCATTGGCAGAAGAAAAACACGCCATAAGGTACATCGTCGCAGACTCCGTACGGTTATCAGCAACATGATTATGATGGCAAGCCATGTTGCCGAGCATGCACAGCAATCGATTATGGGTCTGGGCAAAAATAATGTCTGGCGAGATACGTTCGCCGAAATATATACTGCATTTGCAAAATTCAGTATGTGATGATTTTTTCTATTTTACTTCTATATTTCGCCATGACAGGTAGCACTTAAGGGGGGAGTCTGCCCTTTTTAGGCACTGCCTGTGGATAAACATGCTGCTTAAGGTAACGATGATCTTTACAAAGAAGTGTTGTATGCCACAGAATAGAAATTCTCAGTTTAATCTGTTCTCTTCAGGGATCAACATTAAAAATCTCCGAACTTCACGGATTCAGGAGGTAATAATAATTTGTTCAATTCTGCTCTGATTTGCCATAATCTGGCATTTCAGAGCAAATAGAATAATCTTCGAAATCCTTTGCAAAACAGGATGTTTCGGAGCAAATTAGGAGAAATAAAACAGTGATAAAAATACTTTTCATCTGCCTCGGCAGCAAATTAATGTCACATGATAACAGAAGAGTTTTTTGTTATAAAATGATATATGCCTCAGGCAGGGCGATTTTTTATAAGAATGATTTCAGAACCTGCAGAACTCCATTTTCCCAATAAGGCGGGCAAATGTCTTTTGCAGCAGCCCAGACTTCCGGACGGGAGTTTGAAACCGCGTAGCTGAGTCCGGCATTTTTAAGCATTTCGATATCATTAAGATTATCTCCGAAAGTACATGTCTCATCAGGAGCAATTCCAAGATATTCCTGAAGAAAAGCAATAGATGGTCCCTTACCGGAACCAGGAGCGCTGCAATCCATCCATTCCTTACCGGCAGCAGCCATAACAGCCTTATCCTTCCATGTTGGAGTAAATAAAGGCGCACACATTTCTTCACAAGCATTCGGGTGATAAACAGCAAACTTAATAACCTGCTGCTCCTCAAGCTTCAACATCTCCGGAACTTCGTAAATATCATATCCATAAGAATCCCTCAGCCAGTGAAACATCCTGCTTCCCCCATCCTCGGCAAAACAACACTCCGGTGTGGAAATGAAATAATCACAGGAAGGCATACTCTCCCTCACCATAGAACACATCCCCTTCCAGACTTCATCTGACATAGAATCCACCTTCAAAATTTCCTTCGGAGTCCGCACAACAGTCCCACCGTCAGACACAAAGAGCATCTTGTCTGCAACCGGCGCAAAAAGCTTCTTCTCACTCCGATACTGCCGCCCCGAACAAGCCACAAACACAACCCCCTTATCGACCAACCTCCCAACAACATCCATATACTCCCGGTCAATCGCCAGAGTTCCATCCTTGACCAAAGTCCCATCTATATCTGAAGCAATCAGCTTAATCATAAACTTCAAATCCTTTCTATAATAAAAATATAAACTTAACCTCATCCATTCTATCATGCAAAAAAATATAGTGCCATATAAAATTATAAAAATTAATACAGGATTACCAATAATAATGTTACTGTTCACTGCGTTCTCAGTAATATGCTTCGTGATGCAGGAAATATGAACCTCCTTGTGCAAAGCCCAAGGAGTATCGTTTGCTTCGCAAACTTAATTTATGCTATTCGCATAAATTCGCGCGGCATGTCTCGGGTTTTCTGTGACCTTCGCTCACAATATTTAAACATATTCATTTATCAGCGATGCAGTAAAACAAGAGACGTAACAAGTTCCACAGCCAACCAACAGGCAGGAAATATTTTTGTTTTCAGGTGCATTTGCAGTGGGCGTAGCAACTCTTGGTGCGTGGGAATCTGCGTTATTCAAAAAATGCTCACTGTCTGAGCGAAGCGAGTTTGAGCATTTTTTGAATGCTTTTAGCAGATTTCCACGCACCTAGAGTTCCTAGCCCGCGAAACCGCACCTGAAAACAAAAATATTTCCTGCCGTCCCCAAACTTTTTTTGCCCCATGAACCCCATTGACTTTTCACCTCTTTTTTTTTATATTATATAAATAGAATTCCGCGTACCCATAAACCTACGCGTTCAAACTCTGAAAAAGAAGGAGAAATGCATAAAAATGGATAAGAAAATGCTCTTTGTTTTCAACCCAAAAGCAGGCAAAGGTAAGATCAAAGCAAATCTGCTTGATATCGTGGACATTTTCAACAAAGGCGGTTATGAAGTCATTATCTATTCCACACAGAAACCAAAAGATGCCTACGAGAAAGCCAAAGAATACGAATCCAAAGTGGACCTTATCGTATGTAGCGGCGGAGACGGGACTCTTGATGAGGTGGTTACCGGAGTAATGGAAAAGAAGAGTTCCATTCCCATCGGATACATTCCGGCAGGAAGCACCAACGACTTTGCAAACAGTCTCTTTATGCCGAAAAGCATGACAGATGCCGCTTCCATGATCATGGAAGAGAAACTTTATCACTGTGACATCGGCAGATTCAATAACCAGAGCTTTACATATATAGCAGCTTTCGGTCTTTTCACAGATGTAGCCTATCAGACAGATCAGGATCTCAAGAATATCCTTGGCCATGTAGCCTATCTTCTTGAGGGAGTGAAACGCCTTTTTGATATCAAATCATACCATATGAGAATTGAATCCGAAGAATTAACTGTGGAGGATGACTTCATCTTTGGGATGATCACCAATTCCCGTTCAGTGGGAGGGTTTAAGAACCTTACAGGCAAGAACGTGGATATGAATGACGGACTTTTTGAAGTTACCATGATCACAAGACCGAAGAATCCGCTGGAATTGCAGGAGATCATGACTGCAATGCTGACAGCAGAGGACAATACAGATCTGATCCATTCTTTTAAATCAGCCAGGGTGACCATTACCTCAGAAGAACCGGTACCATGGACTCTGGACGGTGAATACGGCGGCAGTCATACACAGATAGAGATTGAAAACTGCCACGAAGCACTGAATCTGTATCTGAAAAGTACAAAAAATGAGGAAACCAGATCAATTGGAATTTCCCCGTTAATAAATAAAAAGGAGAAATAAAATGGGTGAGTATATCAATGTAGTAGAGACTTTTGGATGTGACGTGTTTAATGATTCCGTCATGCAGGCACGACTTCCGAAGAAAATCTACAAAGAATTGAAAAAAACCATAGAAGAGGGCAAAGAACTGTCTATGGAAATTGCGGATGTAGTAGCACACGAGATGAAAGAATGGGCCATCGAGAAAGGTGCCACACATTACAGCCACTGGTTCCAGCCCCTTACAGGTGTGACAGCAGAGAAACATGATGCCTTTATCACAGCTCCGATGGATAACGGCAAGGTCCTGATGTCTTTCTCCGGAAAAGAACTGATCAAAGGTGAACCGGATGCATCTTCTTTCCCGTCCGGTGGATTAAGAGCAACTTTTGAGGCGAGAGGATATACAGCATGGGACTGTACATCACCGGCTTTTGTGCGTCATGATGCAGCAGGCGGAACACTCTGTATTCCTACTGCATTCTGTTCCTATACAGGAGAAGCACTTGACCAGAAGACACCACTTCTTCGTTCTATGGAAGCAATCAACACCCAGGCACTCCGTCTGCTGAGACTTTTCGGAAATACAACTTCTAAGAAAGTAACTCCGTCAGTAGGAGCAGAGCAGGAATATTTCCTGATCGATAAAGAGAAATGGCTTCAGAGAAAAGACCTGATCTATACAGGCAGAACTCTTTTTGGAGCTATGCCTCCGAAGGGACAGGAAATGGATGACCATTACTTTGGAAGTATCCGTCAGAGAATTTCCGCATACATGAAAGAGGTAAATGAAGAATGCTGGAAGCTTGGAATTCCTGCAAAGACACAGCATAATGAGGTTGCTCCTGCACAGCATGAGCTTGCACCGATTTATGCACCGGTCAATATCGCAGCAGACCAGAACCAGATGATGATGCGTATCCTTAAAAAGGTTGCCAGCCGTCATGGAATGCGCTGTGTCCTTCATGAGAAACCATTTGCAGGTGTGAACGGTTCCGGTAAGCATAACAACTGGTCTCTTACCACAGATGACGGAATCAATCTTCTGGATCCGGGCAAAACACCTCATGAAAATATTCAGTTCCTTCTGGTCCTCACCTGTATCCTGAAAGCAGTAGATGAACATGCAGATCTTCTGCGTGAATCTGCGGCAGATGTGGGAAATGACCAGAGACTTGGCGGCCATGAAGCACCGCCGGCAGTGATTTCCGTATTTCTTGGAGAGCAGCTGGAGGATGTTCTGGAACAGCTGGTCAGCACAGGAACAGCAACTCACAGTAAAAAGGGAAGTAAGCTGGAAACAGGTGTTAAGACTCTGCCTGATTTCATGAAGGATGCTACAGACCGTAACCGTACTTCACCTTTTGCTTTCACAGGAAATAAATTTGAATTCCGTATGGTAGGCTCAAGAGATTCTATTTCCGCATGTAACGTAGTCCTGAATACGATCACGGCAGAAGTATTTAAGGAAGTATGTGACCGTCTGGAAAAAGCTCCTGATTTCGAACTGGCGGTACATGACCTGATCAAAGAATATGCCACAGATCATCAGAAGATCGTATTTAACGGAAACGGCTATGCGCCGGAATGGGAGAAAGAAGCTAAACGCCGCGGACTTCCGATCCTTCCGAGCATGGTGGATGCAATCCCTGCACTTACTACAGAGAAGGCAGTGAAACTCTTTGAATCTTTTGATGTATTCTCAAGAGCTGAGCTTGAATCACGCGCAGAGATTAAATATGAGATTTACTCTAAAGCAATCAATATTGAAGCAAAGACAATGATCGACATGGCAACCAAGCAGATTATTCCGGCAGTTATCAGATATACCACTGTTCTTGGCGAATCCATCAATACAGTGAAAACAGCGGGCGAAGGGCTGATCGATGTAAGTGTACAGCTTGACCTGCTTAAGAAAGCGTCAAAACTCTTAAAGGCTGCAAACAGTGCCATGAGTAAGCTGAGCAAACTGGTTGAGAAGATCCCGGAATATGCAGAGGGACGGGACAGAGCCGTATTCTGCAGAGAAAAGGTGGTTCCTGCAATGGAAGCTTTACGTGAGCCGGTAGATGAACTGGAAATGATCGTAGATAAGGAAATGTGGCCGATGCCATCTTATGGAGATCTTGTATTTGAAGTATAATGTTGTAAAAATATAAAGAAGAATGCTATAATAAAAGGGTCGTGAATCTGTAAAAGATAAGCGGCCTTTTTCTATAACACAAACTGGACTATAATAGTTATATAAAGGAGAACTAAATGGAAGAACTGAAATTTCTGGAGGAGCAGCAGGTAGCCTCTGAACTGATAAAGAGAGTAGAAGAATTCCGCAGCCAGTATGAGGTGGTACCGGAGACTGCAGGCAGGATTGTGAAACCATCCATTCCATTTTACGGAAAAGACATTCTGGAAATGGCCATTGCCGGACTGCTCAAAGGGGAGAATCTATTACTCACCGGTCCGAAGGCAACAGGAAAAAATATCCTTGCAGAGAACCTGGCATATATTTTCAACCGTCCCGCGTACAATGTTTCTTTTCATGTAAATACTAACAGCGGAGATCTGATTGGCACAGACACTTTCGTGGACAACGAAGTTAAGCTCCGCAAAGGAACTATCTATCAGTGTGCAGAATACGGTGGTTTCGGAATCCTCGACGAGATTAATATGGCAAAGAACGATGCAGTTTCCGTTCTTCATGCAACTTTGGATTATCGCCGTTCCATCGATGTTCCGGGCTATGACAAAATTGATCTTCATCCGGCTGCCCGTTTTATCGGAACCATGAATTACGGTTATGCAGGAACCAAAGAACTCAATGAAGCGCTGGTATCCAGATTTCTGGTCATAGACATGCCGGCTCAGACTGAAGAATCCCTGGAATTTATTTTCCGCCGGATGTTTCCAAATATAAAAGAAAACGCCAGAACACAGTTCATCGGAGTATTCCTGGATCTTCAGCTCAAAGCCACAAACAGTGAAATTTCCACCAAACCTCTGGATCTGCGAGGTCTCCTTGCAGCCATGAAGATTGTAGAAACCGGACTTTCTCCGAGAAAAGCAGTTACTATGGGAGTGGTGAACAAGACCTTTGACATTTTCGAGAAAGAAATCGTAGAGGATATTGTGAAAACCAGAATTCCGGCAGACTGGACAAGGGATGATGTATATGAAAGATGAGAAAATCGTAGAAATCGACGATTACCGTCTGGAACTGGAAAACAGGATCCGCAATCTCCTCTGGACTATCAGCGGGGATTACACGTTAAATATGAAAGTAGACGTTTCCCTGTATCTGCGCTCAAAAGCAATCGCTCTGTATGACGGCATCAAGCAGGGCGCTCTGGCAAAATATTATGACAGGAATCTGCTGGGTTTATATCTGGTAAAAAAAGTTTTCTGCCAGGCAGGAGAGGGAGAACTGACTGCAGTAGCACAGCTATGTGTAGAAGAAGCAATCGGGGACAAAATCTGTCAGGAACGTCCGGGAGTCCGGGAGATGCAGAAGGAAGCATTCGAGGATATCCTGGATCAGGAGTTTGAACAGATGCCCGCATACGGAGATATTCTCGGTCGCCTGAAGATTGCCATCCTGCGTGACCGTTTACAGAATGGAAACCATTATGTAGAAGAGCGTCTTCGGAAAATCCGCGACATGGTTTACAAAGCCAGAACAGCTGCAGACACTATAGAACTGATCCGTATTATTGACAGTCTTTACAACACTATCATTGATCCGGATTTTGAGAAAGATCATGGAACACTGGAACAGGTTATGGCAGTCACCATGGAAGAACTGACAGAATACGACTGGGAAGATTTTCTCACAGAAGAACTTTATGAGGAAGCTCTGGAGAGTTACATCGAACAGATGACAAATAAGATTACGGACATGGAAGACACTGCTGTCACTGAAGAAATGGAAAAACAGCGCCAGACCAAACACAAAATTACAATTCTCACAGAGGAAGAACTTGAGAAAGCATACACCTATGTTGAGTTGAATTTCGGAAAAACTTATCTGACTCCTGCAGAAGAGAAGCGAATGAATTATCTGATGTGCAGGGAACTTCACAGGGACTGCAGCCTTTATTTTACAGAAGGAATTCTTAAGAATCCGGTCAAACGAAACTATCAGTACGAATATGCAGTGCGATTAAAGAATAAGAATATCTGGCTCTACCATGACAAACACAGAATCGTAAAGCAGAACATCGCATCCCTCACAGACCTTTTACGAAAGACACTGGTGCTGAAAAGCGAGACGCAGGAAGTACTGTCAGACAGAGGAACGATCATTCCGTCCAGACTCTGGCGTGTGGGCAGAAGCAGTGAAGCAAATCTGTTTAAAAGAGAATTGAAATCTGATGCATCTGATTTCGTAGTAGATGTGCTGATCGATGCCAGCGGTTCCCAGATGTCCAGGCAGGGAGATGTGGCATTACAGGCTTATATCATCAGTGAAGCATTAAGCAATGTAAACCTGCCTCACCGTGTCATGAGCTTCTGCACATTCTGGGACTATACGATCCTTCACAGATTCCGTGAGTACGATGATCCACAGTCAGCTAATGAAAATATTTTTAATTATGTAACTTCTTCCAATAACAGGGATGGACTTGCTATCAAAACCGCAGGATACGGTCTGCTTCAGAGATCTGAGGAGAAAAAAATCCTCATTGTATTAAGTGATGGAAAACCATATGATGTCATCGTAAACAGACCTCACGCAAAGAACCCGGAACCTTATATGGGAAAATATGCGATCAATGATACTGCTACAGAAGTGCGGCACCTGCGAAACCTTGGAGTAAGTGTTCTGGGAGTCTTTGCAGGGGAAGAAAAAGACCTTTCCACAGAAAAAAAGATATTTGGCAAAGATTTCGCATATATCCGGGATATTTCGAATTTTTCCAGAATTGTCGGGAGATACATGATTAAACAGTTGGATTCAGATGAATAGACTGACAAAACAGGGCGAAAATATGCTGTTTGAGCGTGCTGATATGTTAAGAGATTATCAAGCTAGCACGTTAATATGGTAAAGTGCATAAAAAACCAGTTTTTTCACCTTGCCTTTTTGTATAAATTTCGCTATAATGTTCTATGTTTATAAATCAATACAAAAGGGAGAGGAAATCATGGACAAAAACAAAGAGTTCAAACCGTATATTCCGGCTGACAAGATCACACCTGAATTTACGGTGACATCCATCATCATGGGTGTTATCCTTGCAGTTATCTTCGGTGCAGCCAATGCTTATCTTGGTCTGCGTGTAGGTATGACTGTATCTGCTTCCATTCCGGCAGCAGTTATTTCCATGGGCGTAATTCGCAAGATCATGAAAAAGAACTCCATTCTGGAGAGCAACATGGTCCAGACAATCGGTTCAGCCGGTGAATCACTGGCAGCCGGTGCAATTTTCACAATGCCTGCTCTGTTCCTCTGGGCAGAAGAAGGACTTTGTGAAATGCCGGGTATCGTGGAAATCACATTAATCGCACTTTGCGGTGGTGTTCTTGGTGTACTTTTTATGGTACCACTTCGTAACGCACTGATCGTAAAAGAGCATGCAACACTTCTTTATCCTGAAGGAACTGCCTGCGCAGATGTTCTTCTTGCAGGTGAAGAGGGTGGTGCAAACGCTGCGACAGTATTCTCAGGTATGGGAATCGCAGCGATCTTTAAATTTGTCGTTGACGGTTTAAAGGTAATCCCTGCAGACGTTGCAGTAGCATTTAAAGGATTCAAAGGTGAAATTGGTATGGAATGCTATCCTGCACTTCTCGGTGTTGGATATATCGTAGGACCAAGAATCGCATCCTTTATGTTTGTTGGTTCTCTTATTGGCTGGATGGTGCTGATTCCGGTAATCTGTCTGTTCGGAGCTGATACAGTTATGTATCCCGGAACAGAAACAATTTCTGCTCTTTATGCAGCAGGCGGAGCATCTAAAATCTGGAGTACTTATGTAAAATATATCGGAGCAGGAGCTATCGCAACAGGTGGTATTATTTCTCTGATCAAATCCCTGCCTCTGATCATTGCAACCTTCCGTGATTCCATGAAGAGCATGAAGGGTGGCAAGAATACAAGTACAGAAAGAACTGCACAGGATCTTCCAATGAACGTTATCCTGATCGGTATTGTGGCAATGGTTGCGATCATTTGGCTTGTTCCGGCTATCCCGGTTAACCCGATCGGTGCGCTGATTATCGTAATCTTCGGCTTCTTCTTTGCAACTGTATCTTCCCGTATGGTTGGTCTTGTAGGAAGCTCCAACAACCCTGTATCAGGTATGGCTATCGCTACACTTCTGATCGCAACAATGGTTATCAAAGCATCAGGCAAAACAGGTATCGATGGAATGAAAGCAGCAATTGCGATCGGTTCCGTAATCTGCATCGTAGCAGCGATCGCAGGTGATACTTCACAGGACTTAAAGACAGGTTATCTTCTTGGTGCAACTCCTAAGAAACAGCAGATCGGTGAGCTTATCGGTGTTGTTGCTGCCGGTCTTGCTATCGGTGGTGTTCTTTATCTTCTGAACACTGCATGGGGATACGGAAGTGCAGAAGTACCTGCTCCTCAGGCAACTCTGATGAAGATGATCGTAGAAGGTATCATGGGCGGAAAGCTTCCATGGACACTGGTATTTATCGGTGTATTCCTTGCAATTGGTCTGGAAATCTTAAGAATTCCGGTTATGCCATTTGCTATCGGTCTTTACCTTCCAATCTACCTCAACGCTGCTATCATGATCGGTGGTGTTGTTCGTATGTTCGTTGACGGCAGAAAGAACGTTGATGCTAAGACTAAAGAGGTACAGGCAACAGACGGTACACTTTACTGTGCTGGTATGATCGCAGGTGAAGGTCTTGTAGGTATCCTTCTTGCAATCCTTGCAGTAGTAAACGTAAGCAGTGTATTTGATCTCTCCGGAAGCATTAACCTTGGTAATGCAGGCGGCGTGATCCTGATGTTACTTATGATCTTAAGCCTTCTGAAATTCAGCATCTGGAATAAGAAGAAAGCCTGATCAGGCGGGGATGATAATATCTAAATGAGTAAAAAGAAAAAAGAAATACAGATCAATTATCTGGATCTCATTCCTGAGCGCAGTGCACAGCTTCGCTGGCATACGGATATCAGGGGGAGAATGGTGCTGGAAATAGAGAATAAGGGCGCGTTTAACACGATCGCCCAGAAGCTGTTTGGAAAACCCAGATATACGAAGATACATCTGGATGACAATGGCACATTTATCTGGCCACTCATAGATGGCAGGAAGACAGTGGAAGATATTGCTGCACTGGTAAAAGACGAATTTGGGGAGAAGGCAGAGCCTTTATATCCAAGGATCGTTAAATACTTCCAGATAATGGAGAGTTATCATTTTGTAAATTTTATCAATAAGCCTGAAAAATAAGGTAAGAATAAGAGCGGGAGCAGTCCTTCATGGATTGCTGCCGTTCTTGTAGTTTATGGAAGAATAATTACGGCACAGTGATAAAGCGGTATCTCTGGCTGATACTCATGAAAGCATAAAACAAATATTATTTTTACAGAATACAAGGAGGCGAATGAATGAAGTTAGTAAATGGAAAAAGATCACAGCTTCTGGAATATCTGATGATCATAGCAGGAACCGGATTAATGGCACTGGCGATCAATTCCGTATTTGATGCATCAGGTATGGTAACCGGAGGCTTTTCAGGTATCGCGATCATTATAAAAGCAGGGAGTCAGAGAATCATTGACGGTGGTATCCCTCTCTGGGTAACAAATATGGGTTTGAACATTCCACTGTTTCTGATCGGATGGAAGATTAATGGATTCTCCTTTGTAAAAAAAGCTTTGATAGGAGAAATTGCTCTGTCCACCTGGCTTGCCATAGAACCTGTATGGAATCTTGCTGGCAATGATCTTCTTCTTGCCGCACTTTACGGTGGTGTGATCCAGGGTGTGGGAATCGGTCTTGTCTTTCTGGGCGGTGGAACAACCGGAGGAACCGATATGATGGCAGCTATCATCCAGAAATATCTGCAGCACTATTCAATCGCACAGATCATGCAGGTTATAGATGCAGGCGTTGTACTGGTGGGTATGTATGTGTTTGGCATCCACAAGGCACTCTATGCGATTATTGCGGTATATCTGGTGACAAAAGTATCCGACGGTTTGATTGAAGGTCTGAAATTCTCAAAAGCTGCCTATATCATTACAGCAAAGCCAAAAGAAATAGCAGATATGATCATGAAAGATCTGGACAGAGGTGTAACAGGCATCAGTGCCAGAGGAATGTACTCAGGACAGGATAAACTGATGCTTTTCTGCGTGGTAAATAAAAAAGAGATCGTAATGCTTAAAGAAAAAGTAGATGAAATTGATCCGGAAGCTTTTGTGATAGTGACAGATGCCAGGGAAGTTCATGGAGAAGGTTTTATTGAAAAAAAGTAATACAAAAAAATATATAAAAAATTGTAAATTTTTTTCTCTTTCCTCTTTCATTTTTGGTAAATATATATTAAAATACAATACAGGTATAAGGTTTTATAGTTAAAACGGAAAATAAACACTATAGGATGAGAAGGGATTGAAATCAGATGATATCGAATCAGGTGCTTCAGAATACTCTTGAAGGGTTAAAAGAAATTTCCAGAACAGAATTTTGTGTACTCGACACAGAAGGCAAAGTGCTTGCAAGTACTTTTGCAGATTTTTCCATTGCAACACAGGATGTACAGGCTTTCGTAGAATCACAGGCCGACAGCCAGCTTGTAAAGGGGTTCCAGTATTTTAAAGTCTGTGATGACTATCAGCTGGAATATATACTGGTCGCCCATGGCGACGATGAAGATACTTATATGGTTGGCAAGCTCGCCGCTTTTCAGATCCAGAATCTGATTGTAGCGTATAAAGAACGCTTTGACAAAGACAGCTTTATCAAGAACCTGCTTCTTGACAACCTGCTTCTTGTTGACATTTATAATCGTGCGAAGAAACTGCACATTGAGGCAGATGTCCGCCGCGTAGTCATGATCCTTGAAATGCCACAGGAGAAAGACCACAGCTCCATGGAAAGCGTGAAGAGTCTTTTTGGCGGTAAAAGTAAAGACTTTATCACAGCAGTAGATGAGAAAAGTATTATCGTAGTCAAGGAACTTGAAGATGGTGAGAATTATCCTGAGATGGATCAGCTTGCACATACTATCCTTGATACTCTTGGAATGGGAAATGACGGTAAGACACATATGGCATACGGTACTATCGTCAATGAACTGAAAGAAGTATCACGCTCCTATAAAGAAGCCCGCATGGCTCTTGATGTAGGTAAGATTTTCTTCGGAGATAAAGAAGTGATCGCATACAGCTCTCTGGGAATCGGACGACTGATCTACCAGCTCCCGATCCCACTCTGTAAGATGTTTATCAAAGAAATCTTCGGCGGCAAATCCCCGGATGACTTTGACGAAGAGACTCTGGTTACAATTGATAAGTTCTTCGAGAACAGCCTCAATGTTTCAGAGACATCCAGACAGCTTTACATCCATAGAAACACTCTGGTCTATCGCCTCGATAAACTCCAGAAGAGTACAGGTCTTGATCTCCGCGTTTTTGAAGATGCCATTACATTCAAGATTGCACTCATGGTAGTACGTTATATGAAATATATGGAAACACTGGAATACTGATATATTATAATAGAAGGAAAACTTTCAATGCCTGCCGCAGCTTTAATTGCTGCCGCAGCTTTAATTGCTGCCGCAGGCATTTTTGACCTTTACAAATCCAGCCTTGCAGTGTATAGTTAGAAATCGAGATTGCAATTGATAAGGTATGCAATATCCTGAGACATGCGAGCCAAAATTCCATTGCCGCAGGCAATTTGAAATGAATGTTGGCTGCGTTACTGTGAACATTCTATGAATCCTCAAAAATCTCTTGCAATCCCCAAAAACATACATTACAATAATGTTACAAATTCATTAACCCATTGGAGGAAAAATCTATGATAGATCTTATAGATGTAAGCAAGTCCTATGGTCCCGGCCTTCCGGCAGTGAACCATGCGAACTTACATATAGATAAAGGTGAATTCGTCTTTGTAGTAGGAAACAGTGGTTCAGGAAAAACAACCCTGATCAAACTTCTTATGAAAGAGTTGGATTCCACATCCGGCCAGATCATCGTAAGCGGGGAACGTCTGGAAGGAATGAAACACAGAAGAGTAGCCAAATACCGCCGTAAGCTGGGCGTAGTATTTCAGGACTTCCGTCTTCTGAAAGACAGAAATGTATATGAGAATGTAGCGTTTGCCCAGAGAGTAGTCAACCGTCCCACAAGAGTAATCCGTAAACGTGTCCCGGAGGTACTTCAGGAAGTTGGACTTGCGGTCAAATACAAATCCTTCCCGGATGAACTTTCCGGTGGAGAACAGCAGAGAGTTGCATTGGCCAGAGCTCTGGTAAACCGTCCTGATATTCTTCTGGCAGACGAACCAACAGGTAACCTCGATCCTAAGACATCCGAGGAAATCATGAAGCTTCTGGAGCAGATCAATGACAGAGGAACCACAGTCCTTGTTGTAACACACAACAAAGAGATCGTAAATGCAATGAAGAAACGTGTAGTTACTATGCATGAAGGTTCCATAATAAGTGACGAGAAAGAGGGAGAATATCATGAGGCCTAGCACAATATGGTATACCCTGAAACAGGGTATCAAGAACATTAAGAGAAACTGGATGTTTTCCCTGGCATCTATCATTACCATGGCTGCCTGTATTTTTTTGTTTGGCATTTTCTTCTCTATCGTGAATAACGTAAACAATGTTGCTCATAAAGTAGAGCAGGAAGTCCCGATCACAGTATTCTTTGATGAAGGAACAACGAACAAACAGATCAAGGCAATCGGTAAGAAAATTAAGGAACGCCCGGAAGTAGAGAAAATTGAATTCACATCCGCTGATGAGGCATGGGAAGAATTTAAAGAGACATATTTCCAGGGATCTGAAGCGGCAGACGGATTTAAAGATGACAATCCGCTTGCAAACCAGGCAAAATACAGTGTATACATGAACGATATCACGAAACAGTCAGAGCTGGTTTCTTATATAGAAGGGCTGAAACATGTACGTCTGGTAAATCAGTCCGAGGAAGCAGCCAAGACACTGGGAAATGTCAATAAACTGGTTTCCTATGTTTCCATTGCAATCATAGCATTATTACTTATCATTTCTATTTTCCTGATCAGCAATACAGTATCTGTCGGTATTGCAGTTCGTAAGGAAGAAATCGGAATCATGAAGTACATAGGAGCGACCGATGCATTTGTAAGAGCTCCATTCCTTCTGGAAGGCATTGTGCTGGGAGTTATCGGTGCTGCTATACCGTTGGTCGGACTTTATTTCTGCTATAATGCAGCGGTATCCTATATTCTGAACAAATTTAATGTGCTGACCGGTGTGGTTGATTTTATCCCGGTATGGCAGATTTACCAGACATTGCTTCCTATAGGACTGGCACTTGGAATCGGAATCGGACTGATCGGAAGTTTCTTTACAACAAGAAAGCATTTAAGAGTATAATAAAAAGCAGATAAGCATGAAGCTGCCGGAACAATGATATCATATCATAAACCGGCGGCTTTTTTACAGGAGTGCAGACATGAAAAATAAAGAATTTTGGAAAGGTGCAGTAGCAGGAGCACTGGTTGTGACATGCATCGGTACAGGTGCCTTTGCGGGAACAGGTCTTGCAGCAAAAGGAACAGCTCTTGGTGATCGCAAGTGTACATCAAAGCTGGCATATCTTGAAGAGCTGATCGACAGATACTATCTGGGAGATAAGGATGAAGAAAAGCTTCAGGAAGGGCTTTATGCAGGTCTTCTCTATGGACTGGATGATCCTTATTCCAGATATTATACAGCAGAGGAATACGATTCTGAGAATTCTTCCAATGAGGGAAGCTATGTGGGGATCGGCATTCTTATGGAGAAGAACAAAGAAGGTGGAGTAAAGATTGTTGAATGCTATGAGGGCGGTCCCGGAGAAAAAGCAGGACTGGAGGAAGGGGACATCATCAGTGCCATTGACGGGGAAGATATCACAGGGGATGAAGTATCTGATGTTGCAGACATTGTCCGCAATTCAGATAAAGACAGTGTGGTGCTTACTGTTCACAGAGAAGGTGAAGAAGATGCCATGGAAATCACAGTCCCTGTCACAGATGTGGAATTACCGTCTGTTTTCCATGAAATGCTGGATTCTAAAATCGGCTACATCCGCATTACACAGTTTACAGGCGTTACCGGCGAACAGTATCAGGAAGCTTTTGATGATCTGCAAAAACAGGGAATGGAGAAAATGATCGTGGATCTCCGCGATAATCCGGGTGGACTTCTTGATTCTGTCTGTGATGTCCTGCGGAAAATCCTTCCGGAAGGACTGATCGTTTACACCGAAGATAAGGACGGAAACAGAGAAGAGGAAAAATGTGATGGCAAAAACGAACTCCGGATTCCGCTTGCAGTCCTGGTAAATGAAAGCAGCGCCAGTGCATCAGAGATTTTTGCCGGTGCAGTGCAGGATTATGGTATTGGAACGATTGTCGGAACAACTACTTACGGAAAAGGCGTGGTACAGTCCATCCGCCAGCTCTCAGACGGAAGTGCCATTAAACTGACTGTTGCCAACTACTACACTCCAAAAGGAAACAACATCAACAAAACAGGAATCAAACCTGATATAGAGGTTTCTCTGGATACCAGCCTGCTGAATAAGAATAAAGACGAGATCACCCATGATGAGGATAATCAGCTGCAGGAAGCGATTAAGGCAGTTGAGAAGGAAAAGTAGTTGTTTGGCTGATAGTTTGATGTTATACTGTATATATCTGTATTTATAATAGAAGCATTTTTATTATAGATGAAAAGCCCATTACTGAGCAGGCAGCGGATTTTGCTTCGTAACTGAAAAAATAGTCAAGCGGATATTCGCAATTGAAGCAGGGGACTTACTTGATTCGGTTAAACAGTTAATGGGCAGAAATTGAAAAATATCAGAAAACGAGAGGGCGACAATATGAGCGAATATGTGATCACCACCGACAACAATTCAGATCTTCCGGAGGAATATCTCAAAGACCATGGAGTAGGCTGCATGTATCTCAGTTATTCCATGGATGGAAAAAATTATACACATGGAAATTTCCTTCCGGAGCATGAATTTTATGAGGCAATGAGAAACGGTTCCATGCCAACCACAGCACAGGTAAATCCTGAAAATGCAAAAGCACTGCTGGAGCCTTACCTGAAAGAAGGAAAAGATATTCTTCATATTGCATTTTCCTCTGCTTTAAGCGGTACATACAATAGCAGCCGTATCGCAGCAGAGGAACTGATGGAGGATTATCCGGATCGCAAGATCATCGTGGTAGATTCTCTTGGCGCTTCCCTTGGTCAGGGGCTTCTGGTTTACCTTGCACAGGAGAAGAAAGAGCAGGGAGAAGATATGGAGACAGTTGCGAAATGGGCAGAAGAGAACAGGCTTCATATGGTACACCTTTTTACAGTCAACGATTTAAACCACCTATACCGCGGAGGCCGCATTTCCAGAACCACTGCAGTAGTAGGAAGCATGCTGAATATTAAACCGGTTCTTCATGTAGACAATGACGGAAAGCTCACTGCCATCGGCAAAGTCCGCGGCCGTAAAAAATCCCTTCAGGAGCTGGTAAAGCTTATGGATGAGAAAATCGGCAGCTATCATGACACCTGCCATACCATCTTTATCAGTCATGGCGACTGTGAAGAAGATGCAAATTATGTGGCAGAGAAAGTAAAAGAAAAATACCAGATCAACACGATTATCATGAATCAGGTAGGAGCCACCATCGGCGCTCACTCAGGTCCGGGAACAATGGCGTTGTTTTTTGTGGGAGATGAAAGATAAATTAGTTTTTTTTGTAAAATGGTTTCATGGTATCATTATCCTGCGGGAAGATAAATGATACTGTGGAACCATTTTTGATATTGCAGGAGAATTTTATGAAATTATTAAAAAAAGCATTCGCATTCACATTTATATTTATGCTGAGCGTTTCAGGACTGACAGGATATCAGGTAAACGCCTCAGAGGAGCAAAAACATCTGGATATCCTCTTCACTCATGATCTGCATTCTCATTTGAACAGCTTTCAAACGATTGTAGACGGGACACAGCAGGAGACCGGCGGGTTTGCCCGGCTGAAAACATTGATCAATGAACACGAGAAAGAGAATACAGATACACTCATATTGGATGGCGGAGACTTTTCCATGGGAACTCTGATACAGACTGTATATGACACAGAGGCCGCCGAACTGCGGATGCTTGGATATCTGGGCTGTGATGTGACAACTCTGGGAAATCATGAATTTGATTACGGCTCCGATGGTCTGGCAGATATGCTGAACGCCGCAGTCAGTTCAGGCGAAAACCTTCCCAGGATGGTTGTGTGTAATGTGGACTGGGATGCAATGAAAAAAGCCGGCTTCAGTGAAGGACAGAAACAGATTTATGAAGCATTTCAGACATATGGAGTAAAAGACTATACGGTAATTCAAAAAGGTGATGTAAAGATTGCAGTACTGGGTGTTTTCGGCAAGGATTCTCTGGATTGCGCTCCTACCTGCGAGCTTCTTTTCAAAGACCCGTCAGAAGCAGCCAGAGAAACAGTAGAGGAAATAAAAAAGAACGAAGATGTAGACATGATCGCCTGTGTATCACACAGCGGAACATGGGAGGACGAAAAAGTATCAGAGGACGAAATCCTTGCAAAGAATGTTCCGGACATTGATCTGATCGTCAGCGGACATACCCACACACAGTTGGCAGAACCAATCCTGCAGGGAGATACCTGCATCGTATCCTGTGGAGAATATGGGAAAAACCTGGGAACACTTTCCATGACTCAGAAAGAGAATGGACGGTGGGAAACGGATATCTATGAACTTGTTCCGGTTACGGATAAAATCAAGGCAGATGAGGCCACACAGAAGAAAATAGATGAATTGTCAGATACTGTTGACACCAATTATCTTTCCAATTTTGGTTACACCAGAGAGGAAATTCTGGCAGAGAATGATATTGAATTCAACAGCCTCAGTGAGATGGAAACAAAGCATGAGGAGTTAAATCTGGGAGATATCATATCAGATGCTTATGTATATGCAGTAGAGAATACAGGAGACTCTGACGGAGAAAAAGTAGATGTTGCAATCGTACCTGCCGGAACTGTAAGAGATACTTATACAAAAGGCAATATAACAGTGGAGCAGGTATATAATTCCTTCTCGCTGGGAACAGGAAAGGACGGACTTGCAGGTTATCCTCTGATCAGTGCATATTTAACGGGAAAAGAACTGAAAACAGTGGCAGAGGTAGATGCCTCAATTTCAGATTTTATGACAATAGCCAGATTATATTGCAGTGGAATGAATTTCACCTATAATCCCCACCGCATGATCTTAAATAAAGTAACAGACTGTTATCTGACAGGCAAGGACGGGGAAAGGGAAGAAATACAGGACGATAAATTATATCATGTTGTCACCGACCTGTACACAGGCCGTATGCTTGGCTCTGTTCTGGACAAATCCTATGGTCTGATATCCATCGTCCCCAAAGATAAAAACGGCAATCCCATAGAGAATCTGGAAGATTATGCAGTCATGGATGGAAAAAAAGAACTGAAAGCCTGGGCTGCAATTGCAGAGTATATGCAATCCTTTGAAGACACAGACAAAGACGGAATTGCAAATGTGCCGGAATATTATAATACAACACACGAAAGAAAAGTTATAGACAGCAGCAAAAACATCATCAATCTGGTAAAGCATCCGAATAAATTTGCAATAGCGATTGTGGGAATCTGTATTGTGGCTGTTGGGGTGATTTTGTTACTGATCTTCGGAATTGTAAAGATTATCAGAAGAAGAAAATAGAATTTATGCCAATAAAATCGCACAACAGCAGTAGGGGCAGTTTCTGATTAACAGGGACTGCCTTTTATGCTACGATTATATTTCCTGATGAAATTTCCCACGACAATTAATACAGGAATGTATCATGTTCACAAAAAATATGATATACTTACGCTGTATATAAGCTAGAGTAAAAAACGGGGGAACACGAAATGGCTGAAATGGAAAACAGTAAAGATCTGATCAGTGTATTGTGGAGCGGAGCAGATATTCTTCGCTCAAAAATGGATGCAAATGAATACAAAAACTATCTTCTGGGAATTATTTTCTATAAATATCTGTCAGATTCTTTTCTTATTAAAGTATATGATATGATCTGTGACAGCAAACCACAGACATTAAAAGAAGCACTGGATGTATATGTAAAAGAATTAAAAAGTGAAGATGGCGAAGAACTGAAACAGGGAATGAAAGAAGAATGCCATTATGTGATCGAACCTGAACTTACATACACATATTTTGCAGACGCCGCAAGAAACAATTCTTTTAATAGAGAGCAGCTGCAGAAAGCATTCAATAATATCGAACAAAGTGATCCTATCTTTGCAGACCTGTTTGCGGATATTGATCTGTATTCCAACCGTCTGGGAACAGGAGATCAGAAGCAGAGCGATACAGTTGCAAGTCTGATAAAGGAAATTGATAAAGCAGATTTATTGAATTCAGATGCGGAAATACTTGGAAATGCCTATGAGTATTTGATCGGACAGTTTGCATCAGAGACAGGAAAGAAAGCCGGTGAATTCTATACGCCTCAGGCAGTATCCAAAATTCTTACCCGCATTGCAATCGCAGGACAGGAAGAAAAACAGGGATTATCTGTCTATGATCCATGCATGGGTTCCGGCTCCCTTTTGCTTAATGCAAAAAAATATGCGAAATATTCTCAGTATATCAAATATTATGGACAGGAATTAAATACTTCGACTTACAATCTTGCAAGAATGAATATGTTTCTTCATGGCATTCCGGCAGAGAATCAGAACCTGAGAAACGGAGACACTCTTGACGGAGACTGGCCAACAGATGAAGAAACAGACTTCAATATGGTACTTATGAACCCACCTTACAGCGCAAAATGGACCGCAGCAGCAGGCTTTCTGCAGGATGAAAGATTCAGTGATTATGGGGTGCTTGCACCGAAATCAAAAGCAGATTACGCTTTCTTGCTGCATGGACTCTACCATCTGAAAAATAATGGAACTATGGCAATTGTACTTCCGCATGGTGTCCTCTTCCGGGGAGCTGCGGAAGGGAAAATCAGAGAAAAACTGCTTCGCTCCGGAAATATTTATGCAGTAATTGGCTTACCTGCGAATCTCTTCTACAATACTTCGATTCCAACTTGTATCATTGTGTTGAAGAAGCATAGAGATGGCAGAGATGTGCTGTTTATTGATGCTTCAAAGAAGTTTGACAAAGGCAAGAAGCAGAATGAAATGACAGATGTGCACATCAATGAAGTGATGGAACTGTACAGTAAACGGGAAACTGTAGAAAAAGAATCATTTCTTGCCAGCTTTGAAGAAATAGAAAAGAACGACTTTAACCTCAACATCCCACGCTATGTTGACAATTTTGAAAAAGAAGAAGAGATAGACCTGAATAATCTGTTATCCGAGATGAAGAAAACAGATGACGAATTAGAAAAAACACAAGGGGAATTCCTGTCCCTGCTCAGGGATTTAACTTCTACAGATGACGCAATTATGAAATCATTAGATGAACTGATTGCGAAAATGGAGGGGTAAATTATGGGAAAACCTGAGATTAGATTTAAAGGGTATACGGATGAGTGGGAACAGCGTAAGTTGGGAGAACTTGTTAAAGAGGGAATTTTGGAAGCACCTTTAGATGGAAACCACGGAGAGAAACATCCAACTTCGGATGAGTATGTAGAGTCTGGAATTCCTTTTTTGATGGCATCGGATATTCATAATGGAGAAGTAAATATTTATTCATGCAAATATATCACAAAAGAAAGAGCGGAAAGACTTGATAAGGGATTTGCACGAAATGGAGATGTCTTACTAACACACAAGGCAACTATTGGTGAGACAGCTATTTTAAGCAATTTGATGACGGAATATGCAATGTTAACACCTCAGGTTACTTACTATAGAATTAAGAATGAAGAACGGTTAAACAGAGAGTATTTGTATTCCTTTTTTAATTCTTTAGATTTCCAAACAGAATTAAAAACTAAAGCGGCACAATCTACAAGACCATATATTGGAATCACTGCTCAACAAAATTTAAAAATAATTTTACCAACGGAAATTGATGAGCAAAGAAAAATTGGTCTCTATTTTGGAAACCTTGACAGACTCATCACTCTTCACCAGCGAAAGTGTGATGAAGTAAAAAGTTTAAAAAAATATATGTTACAAAAAATGTTTCCTCAAAATGAACAAAAAGTTCCAGAGATTAGATTTGAGGGATTTACGGAAGCTTGGGAACAGCGTAAGTTGATTGAAGTCTGTGATTATGTGGATTATAGAGGAAAAACACCAACAAAAACGGAAAATGGTATTTTCCTTGTTACAGCCAAAAATGTCAAGGATGGATTCATAGATTATGAAACCTCAAAGGAATATATTTCTGAGAATGCCTATGAAGAAGTAATGCGTAGAGGCAAGCCTGAAATTGGAGATGTATTAATAACGACAGAAGCTCCCTGTGGTAATGTTGCACAGGTAAATAAGGCGGATATTGCACTTGCACAGCGAATAATAAAATATCGAGGTCATATTGGAGTTGTGGATAATACATATTTGAAATACTATTTGTTATCTCCTGAATTCCAGAAAATATTAAATGCTAAAAGTTCAGGTGGAACGGTTCAAGGTATAAAGGGGAGTATCCTGCATCAGCAAAAAATTATATATCCGAGTTATGAAGAACAGAAGAAAATAGGACAACATATGGATAGCCTCGACCACCTCATCACTCTTCACCAGCAAAAGTGTGAAGAACTGAAAAAAATAAAGAAATTCATGCTACAGAAAATGTTTGTCTAGGAAAAAAGGTGAGCATATGGAAAAAATTACGTTATTTCATGGAACTCCAAGCAGAATTGTAATGCCAACATATGGACTTGGTGAGAAAAAGCATGATTATGGCATGGGGTTTTATTTGACAGATAATCTGAATCTTGCAAAGGAATGGGCTGTTTGTAAACCTAATGATGAAAATGGCTGGGTTCATCAATATGAACTGGATACAGACCAATTAAAAATACTGGATTTTCAGGAAAAAGATGTTCTCTCATGGCTTGCAGAGCTGATGAAACACAGAGATGCCTCCGATTCTAAACGTTACCGGGTGTTATCAAAAAAATTTATTGAGAAATATGGAATAGATACAGAAGGATATGATGTGATCAAGGGTTGGAGGGCCAATGCTTCCTACTTCTATATTGCAAAGGAATTTGTAAGAGATAATATTGATATGGACATTTTGACGGAATTACTTTCTCTTGGTGGTTTGGGAATCCAATATTGCATCAAGTCCAGGCTGGCATATGAACATTTGCAGGAAGTCCAGGACGGTCTGCTGTCTGTTGATTATATGGAATTCAGAGAAAAATATAATCAGCGAGATGTTTCAGCAAGACAAAAGATGCGGGAATTAATTGATTCTGATGCAAACAAAGTAACGAATGTATTCAGTACATTGCTTTAGGAGAGAATTATGAGAGCGTATGCAGAAGCTTATTTAAGCGATGTTGTAGAAAATCAGGGAAAGCTGTTTGATTTTGTAGCACAGTCATTCCCGGATAAAAATACAGAAGATTTTATTAACACATACATGAAGAGTAAAACGAGAAAGAGCATAGATGAAGCACAGGCTTATGTAAATACAATGAATGTAGAAGATTTATGGTCGTATTTTCTTAAAACAGATCATTACAGATTGCAGGAAGGAGAAAACTTAAAAGGTTTTATTCCGGACTGGATTGGAGAGTTTTACGCATATTATCAGTGGTATTATAATATGCCAAGTTCAGAGGTTATTCAGAAAATCCCGGTGGATTTCTTGAAGAAAGCCTATTACGGACTTCATGATCTGGAACTTGATCTGGCAGTCAGAAAAGTAGGTGAGGTTTAATGGATATTATTTGTTTTCACAACCCGAATGAAGAAAATGGATATTTGAGTAACTGGTATCCGACTCATTTCACAGTTGAGGGAATAGAATTTTCTTCAATGGAACAGTTTATGATGTACCAGAAAGCATGCCGCTTTCATGATGCTTCAGTAGCAAAGGATATATTGAGCACAAATGATGTTGCGGAAATTAAGAAATTAGGGCGAGAGGTACATGGATATAATGAAAATACCTGGAATGGTGTAAGACAGATTATTGTTTATGAAGGGTTAAAGGCGAAATTCAGTCAAAATACAGAATTGAAAGAAAAACTTGTTGATACAGGTGACGTAATATTGGCAGAATGTGCGGTAAGAGATCAGATTTGGGGGATAGGTTTGTCTATGAGAGATCCCAATAGACTTGATCAAAGCAAATGGAAGGGAAAAAATTTGTTGGGATATGCTCTGATGATGGTTCGAGAGCAGTTGTAAATGCCAATCCTTGGGAACAGCGTAAGTTAGGGGATTTAGTCGATCGTGTTACAAGAAAAAATCAAGATTTAGTCTCAGAGTTACCGCTTACAATATCGGCTCAATATGGACTTATTGATCAGAATGAATTCTTTGATAAGAGAGTTGCAAGTAAAGATGTCAGTGGTTACTATCTGATTGAGAATGGAGAGTTCGCTTATAATAAAAGCACTTCAACAGATGCTCCTTGGGGAGCTATTAAAAGGCTGGATCGTTATGAAAATGGCGTTTTATCAACACTTTATATTGTATTTGGAATAAAAGAAAACAATCCTGTGGATTCCGATTTCTTGGTATCGTACTACAGCACAAATTTGTGGCATAAAGGTATTCATGAGATTGCTGCAGAAGGAGCGAGAAATCATGGACTTTTGAATATTGCACCAGCGGATTTCTTTGAGACGAAGCTGATGATACCGCAAGATATTGAGGAACAGAAGAAAATTGGAAAGTATTTTGAAGAGCTAGAAAGGCTCATCACTCTTCACCAGCGAAAGCCAATTCCCCATCCCAACCATCCAATTATCCACACGAAACACAAAGGAGAAGAAAAATATGTCAGAATTAGAGTCAATGATAGAGAAAAAACTAATAGAACAGCTAATTTACGGAGATTCTCAGTGGACATATCGGGAGGATTTAAAAACTGAGGAGGATCTGTGGGTGAATTTCAGATATATTCTGGAGCAGAATAATAAGGACAGGCTGGATGGAGAGGGACTTTCTGACTCTGAATTTGAACAGGTAAAGAACCAGCTGCAGTTTTCCTCATTTTATAAAGCAGGGGAATGGTTGGTAGGTGAGAATGGAAAGGTAATGGTTCATGTACAGCGGGATATGGAAAAGTTACATCTTGTAGTAATGAACCATGAGCATATTGCAGGAGGTTCCAGTGTTTATGAAGTGATTAATCAGTATAAAGCACTGAAATCAGATGATGAGGATTCCACAGATGTGCGGGACAGAAGATTTGATGTAACTCTTATGATTAATGGGCTTCCCATGATACATATTGAGTTGAAGAATAAACAGCATTCTTACATGGACGGATTCTGGCAGATAAAAAAATATATTGGTGAGGGTAAATTTACCGGGATTTTCTCAGCTGTGCAGATGTTTGTAGTCAGTAACGGTGTGGATACCAGATATTTTGCGGCAGCAGGGGATACAGAGTTAAATCCCAAATTTATGAGTGGATGGGTAGACAGAAAGAATAATCCTGTTTCAGATTATCTCAGCTTTGCAAAAAGTGTACTCCGTATTCCCCAGGCTCATGAAATGATTGCCAGATATACAGTTCTGGATGAAGATGCCAGACGGCTGATTCTGCTCAGACCATATCAGATTCATGCCATTGAGTCTATACGTGAAGCTTCAAAAACCGGAGAATCCGGTTTTGTATGGCATACAACCGGTTCGGGAAAAACACTGACATCCTATAAGGCAACAAGAAATCTTTTGATGGATATTCCAAGTATTGATAAGACGATTTTTCTCATTGACCGTAAAGATTTGGATACACAGACAACTATGGCATTTCAGGCATATGCAAATAATGATCTGGTAGATGTGGATGAAACAGATAATGTTAATGATCTAAAAAAGAAATTAAAATCGGCTGACCGTCAGGTGATTGTAACGACAATTCAGAAAATGCAGATTCTCATAAGTAAAAGACTGCAGGAAGGAACACCGGACTTTGACAAAATCAAAAATCTGAGGATTGCTTTTGTAGTGGATGAGTGCCACAGGGCAGTGACACCGAAAACAAAGAGAGAACTGGAACGTTTCTTTGGCAGGTCTTTATGGTACGGTTTTACCGGAACTCCACGTTTCGCAGAGAACCCATATCCACAGATGGGCGATTTGCCACGAACAACAGAAGAATTATATGGAAAATGTCTCCATTCTTATACCATACAGAATGCAATTCATGACAAGGCGGTTCTGGGATTTCAGGTTGAGCATAATGGTCCTAAAAATATGACAGATGAAACGGACAGCAGCCAGTATGACAATGAAACGCATATGTTAAAGGTATTGGATGTAATTTTAAACAAATCCTATTACAAATTAGGTCTTCAGAATGGAAAGGGAATGACATATGAGTGCATGCTTACAACCAAATCCATTCAGGTTGCACAGAAATATTATGAGCTGCTTACCAGAGTAAAGAATGGAGAAACTTCACTTGTGATCGATGAGAAAATCAGACAGGTGCTTCCGGATTTTCCTAAATTCGCCATCACCTATTCTGTTACCGAAAATGAAGAAGGCTCCCATGTGAATCAGGAAAAAATGCAGAAATCCCTGAATGATTACAATGATATGTTTGGAACCAAATATGAAATGTCCCAGATACAGAGCTATAATGCCAATCTGAATAAACGTCTTGCCAGAAAAGATGCCAGATTTAAGAGCAGACGAGAACAGCTGGATCTGGTAATTGTGGTAGACAGGCTGCTTACAGGTTTTGATGCACCATGTATGTCTACGATTTTTATTGATCGTCAGCCTATGGGACCGCATGATCTGATTCAGGCTTTTTCAAGAACTAACCGTATTTATGACACCAATAAGACATATGGACAGATTGTAACTTTTCAGGCACCAAAGCTCTTTAAGAAGTGTGTGGATAATGCGGTGAAATTGTATTCTGCGGGAAGTACAGAGACAGCGTTGCTAGCAGAATGGGATGAAGTAGAGCCTGTATTTCGTAAAGCACTTTCTGCACTGAAAATCTGCGCTGAGAAGCCTTCGGACATTCCAGGCATGTCCATGAAAGAGAAGAAAATTTTTGCAAAAATGTTCCAGGAGTTTGACAGCCTGTTTGCACAGCTGAAATCTTTTACAAAGTATGACGACAGTATGTTGGAAACGTATGGAATTACAGAGACAGAATATGAGGATTATGCAGGTCATTATAAAAATGTAATGGAAGAGATTCGTGATTCCAAAGATCATGGGGATTCAGATTCCGGTGATACACAGGTGGATCAGGATTATGAATTGATGGCATACAGCAGTACAAAGATTGATTACGAATATATTATTAACCTGATCCAGAATATTGTAACTCCTACAGAGGAGGATGAGGAAATTACACCACAGGAACGGCTGAAAAAGCTGGAAGAAGTAAAACAGTACGTGGCGGAGCTTCGCAAAGATAATGAAAAAGTAGCAGACCTTATGTCAAATCTGATTGCAGATATTGAGAAAGATGATAGAAAGTACAGAGGAAAGTCTATCCTTAACATTATTGAAAATATGAAACGAGACTGTGTGGAAAAAGTTATCTCTGATTTCTGTATTCAATGGTATGCGTCAAAGGATGATGTAATGTATGCGGCAATCCATTACAGAAATGGGAAAATCCCCAATGAAACGGCAATTAAGGCAACTGTTGATTATACCAGCTACAAAGAAGCACAGGAAACGGCTTTGCCGAAGTATAAATTTTATAATCGCATGATGGCAGAATTGAAGAAAACTCTGGATGAAGAGATAAAACCTCTTCTTATGATTGCATAAATCCATTAATTTATCCGCTCTATTTGCAGAATTGCTATAGTCATTACATTGTGAACATTAGCGCAGGTAATTTCGGAAATGGAGAATGCTTATGTCAAATGATACAAATAACAATGTACTGTTTTCGCAGTATTATGCACAGTGGATTGATGTATATAAAAAGGGTGCAATTCGTGAAGCAACTATGGCAAAATATCTGATGACACAGAGGTGGGTGGAGAAGCTGGTGCCTGAACTGAGGGTGTCAGAGCTGACCAGAACGGCATATCAGCAGCTTTTGAATGATTATGCAAGGGAACATGAGAGACAGACTACGCTGGATTTTCATCATCAGCTGAAAGGTGCTATTCTGGATGCGGTTGATGAAGGAATGATAGAACGAGATCCGACCAGAAAAGCCATCATTAAGGGAAAAACTCCCAAGGCCAAGAAAATAAAATATCTGAATCAGTTTGAACTTCATACATTGATCGCTGATCTGGATATTAAGGAAGAGCCAAACTGGGACTGGTTTATTCTTCTTGTTGCAAAAACCGGAATGAGATTTTCAGAAGCTCTGGCGATTACTCCGGCAGATTTTGATTTTGGCAGGCAGACGCTGTCAATAAGCAAAACCTGGGATTATAAAGGTGAAGGTGGTTTCCTTCCAACGAAGAATAAATCTTCTGTGAGAAAAATTCAGATTGACTGGCAGATTGTTGTAAAATTCTCAGAATTGACCAAAACACTTCCGCAGGATCAGCCTGTTTTTGTGGGAGAATCAAAAGTTTACAATTCTACTGTGAATGATGTGCTTACCAGGCATTGTAGAAGGTGTGGGATATCTGAGATTTCCATACATGGACTCAGACATACCCATGCCTCATTATTATTGTTTGCCGGAGTGTCTATTGCCAGTGTTGCGCGCAGACTGGGGCATGCAAGTATGACTACAACACAGAAAACATACCTGCACATTATTCAGGAACTGGAGAACAAAGATGTAGATCTGGTGATGAGAACTTTATCAGGATTATAATCTGGATGATTTAGAGAAATTACCTGCGCTGATAAAAAGTTACTGTTTTTTCTGTTACAGGAGGCATGGAAAAAATGTGAAGTATGATATACTATTAGTTATCTTATAGGCAGGCATTACAGAATAATAGGGAGTTTTTGAATATTTGCGCGTCACATTCTCGTTACTTTAGTGAACTTAGATGAGTTAGATGAGTTAGATGCGCAAATTTTTTACTCAAAGAAAGAACACATGTTTACTTCTAGCACTATATGTGCTAAAATATAGCCATGGGGGTTAAATGTATTTTTAAATTCTACCTTGCAAGAGTAAATTCTATACCTGTAGAA
>OGRS01000659.1_pt1 | contig 29467 bp, 23 predicted proteins | sample 1553561 | NCBI WGS metagenome assembly OGRS01 (sample SAMEA2580103, study PRJEB22360) | human gut metagenome | biome: human gut; feature: human-associated habitat; material: faeces | place: Denmark | collected 2008/2010
TTAGCAGCTAAAGTAAACGCTCTATAATTAAATTTTCTGGATTCTTTCTCAAGTTTGAAAATCAAATTATAGAGCGTTTACTTTAGCTGCTAATCTAGATTTTTTTCTAGAAATAGTGTTTTTCTTAGCAACACCTTTAGTAACTGCTTTGTCGAATTCTTTGTAAGCTACTGATAAAGCTTCTAAAGCTACTGCTTTATCTCCAGCTTCGATAGCTGCTAAAACTTTTTTAGCTACGTTTTTAACTCTAGTTTTAACTGCTTGATTTCTAACTCTGTTTCTTTCGTTTAATAATACTCTCTTTTTAGCTGATTTATTGTTTGCCATTTGTAAAAAACCTCCTAAATTATAAAAAAAATAAAATATTTGTAGTTACATTATTTTTAATTTAACAGGTAAGATCTAAAAAGAGACACACACATATTAAAAACAATGGACCTCAATTATTATATCACAAAACTTCAAAAAAGCAAAGGAAAAATAAAAAAAAAGTTTCTATTTTTTCAAAAAAAGAGTATCATATATACTAGGGAGATTGTAGAAAAAAGAAAGGAACAGTATGGATATAAATTTGAGATTAACCTTTGAAATTCAACAGGAAATAAAAAAAGAGATTGAAGAAGCTGGTGGCAATGAGGTATTTTTTAGAGGAAGTCTTAATGAAGATGGAATTGTAGAAAATATTCAAGTAGTAGCTCGTGGAAATAAATATAGTGTTCCAGCAATTCTTGGGAGAATGAAAAGAGAAGAAGTAATAATCCACAACCACCCATCAGGATATATTTATCCCTCAGATGCAGATATTGAGGTAGCAACAATTTTTGCTAATAAAATGAATGGTGGATTTTATATTGTAAATAATAGTGTAACAGATATTTATGTGGTAATAGAGCCTTATAGTGAAAAAAATAAAAAAATAGAGATTACTCCATATTTTGAAGAAAATGGAATAATATCTCAAAACTTTAAAGAATTTGAATTTCGTGAAGAACAACTTTCAATGGCAAGACATATTGAAGAGGGAATAAATAATGAAAAGAAAATAGTTGTAGAGGCAGGAACAGGTACAGGAAAAACTTTGGCTTATCTTATTCCAGCTATTGAATGGGCTGTTACCAATGAAAAAAGAGTTATAATAAGTACAAATACAATAAATTTACAAGAGCAACTACTTAATAAAGATATTCCAATGTTACAAAAAATTATGGAAAAAAAATTTAGGTATGCTTTGGTAAAAGGTAGAGGGAATTATCTTTGCAATAGAAAATTTTATAATATAAAAAGTGGAAAAAATAAAGAGATATTAGAATTATCAGAAGAACAACAAAATCATTTGAGAACTATTTTGGAGTGGGGAAGAGAAACTACAACAGGAGATAAATCAGAACTTAATATAGAACCAGATTATACAGTTTGGGAAATGTTCCAAAGTGAAAGTGATCTTTGTTTTTCTGGTTGTCCTCATAGAGAGGAGTGTTTTTTCTTTAAAGCTCGTGATGAGAAAAAAAGAGCAGATATTTTGATAGCTAATCATCATATATTTTTCTCAGACCTTGCAATAAAAAAACAGATAGGTTTTAATAACGATTATTCTATTTTACCAGAGTATTCAATGGCTGTTTTTGATGAGGCACACAATGTAGAAAAAGTAGCAAGAGATTATTTTTCATATGAGGTTTCAAGATATTCTTTTTCAAAATCTATGAACAAAATATTAAATGTGGCTAAGATTAAAGATGAGAATTTAAAACAAGATATAAAGCTTTTTGAAATAGAAAATGACAATATAAAAATTGTTGGACAGTTAAAAGAAATTATTTCAATAATTAAAAATAGTGATATTAGTGAAAGTCAAGAGGCTTTAGAAATAATAGACAAAGAATTTATAAAAAGTCATATAGATTTATACAATCATGGAATAAAATATTTTGAAAGACTTATTGAGGTATTTTCTAAAGGGCAAAATGGAAATATTTCAATTAGAATAAAAAAAGATGATGTGGCAACTGAAAATTATTTCAAAATGGTAGAGGACTTTAGAGAAAACTTTATTTTAGAGTTTAGTGAATATCTTAGAATTGTGAAAAAAATAAGAGATTTAATATCAGAGATAGATGATATAAACGGAAAAATAAATGAATTTTTGAAATATTTAGAAAGAGTAGAATCATTTTATGAGAATTTTCAATTTATCAATAGATTTGAAGATGAGGATTTTATTTACTGGATAGAGGTTAATGAAAGAAAAAATAATGCTAAACTTGTAGCCACTCCTTTAAAAGTAGACGGAGAGCTTTCAGAAAACCTTTATGATAATTTAAAACAAATAATATTTACATCAGCAACACTTTCTGTTGGAAATAATTTTGATTATTTCAAAAAATCAATAGGACTTTTAGAGGAAACTTATGATAAAATAATAAAGTCACCATTTGATTATGATAGACAGATGAAAGTATATATTCCAAAAGGATTACCAAATCCCAATTCACCAGAGTTTATGGATTATATTCAAGAGATAATAAAAGTATTCGTAGAAAAAACTCAAGGAAGAACTTTTGTTTTGTTCACTTCTTACAAAATGCTAAACTATGTATATTATTCTATGAAAGATGAGCTTGAAGAAAGTGGAATAAGTTTGTTTATTCAAGGAATGTATCCAAGAACAAAGATGGTAGATATATTTAAAAGAAGCAAAGCTCCAGTTCTATTTGGGACAGATTCTTTTTGGGAGGGAGTAGATGTAAAAGGGGAACAACTTAGTTCAGTAATAATTGTAAAACTTCCTTTTAAAGTTCCAAGTGACCCAGTGACAGAGGCAATAATAGAAACTTTTGAACAAGAGGGAAAAAATTCATTCTTAGAATACCAAATCCCTGAGTCTGTTATAAAATTTAAACAAGGAATAGGAAGACTTATAAGAAGTAAAGAGGATAAGGGAATAATAACTATATTGGACAACAGAGTGATAACAAAGTCTTATGGGAAATATTTTTTAGAAAGTATCCCAACAAAGAATATCTCTAGGATAGATGTTGAAGATATCCTTAGAGGTGATGGAGGAAGAGATGAAAAAGTTTAATTTTTTAGGATTTCGTTTTTTATTCAGAGTAGAACGGGAGAATAGAGACGATGTCCAAGTGTATTCTGATACCTATCAATTAAAAGATAGAATGGTATATTTTTTAGTATTTCTAATGATAATATCTCTAAGTAGCCAACTTGGAAATATTTTTCAAAGAAATAAATATATCGATAAGGATATAATAAAAGAAAATATTTATGCTCCAAGAGATGTAAAATATAAAGATGTACTAAAAAGAGAGGCCATAATAAAAGATATAGTTGAGGAATCTGAAAAAAAATATATCTATCTACCAGAGATAGGGAAAAAATATTCAAGAGGTCTTAATGAGTTCTATGACGAAATACTACAAATCAAAGAGAAAAAAATAAAAAACTTTGATTACGATTTCTTTGAAGAAAATTATAAATTAAAAATTGCTCCAGAGATAGTAGATGGAGTTTTAGATCTATCAAAAAGAGAGATAAATTCTCAAAGAAAAGATTTGATGGAGATATTGGATAAGGTTTATTCTCACGGAATAAGAGAGGGAGAAACTTTTATCACAACAATGGCTGGTAAAGATTTTAAAGATAAAGAACTTTCAAATATAGAGTTTAAAGTTTTGGATATCTTTACTTTCCCAAACTATGTTTATGATAGAGAGAGAACTAAATTTGAGATAAAAAAGAGAGTTGATGGGATAGAAGATCAATATACAACAGTAAAAGCTGGAGAATTGGTTCTAAAAAAAGGTGAACTTTTAGATAAAGAAAAAATTCAAGTATTAAATGCACTTGGTATTTATTCCTTTGCAGAAACTGTTTTAAGATTTTCTGTAACAGGAATTTATCTAATAACAGTTTCGGTTATAGCTTACAATATAGTTACTACAAAATTTAAAAAAGAGTTATCTAATAAAAATATCTATGGAGCAACATTCCTAGTATTTGCACTTTTATTCTTTATATTTAGATTTTTTGGAAAAGATTATTTATATCTAATACCATTTGAAACAGGATTTTTCCTACTTCAAATTTTGGTAAACTCAGCCTATGCTTTTTACTTTGGAATAATAGCTCTTATATATATTACTCCGATGATAAATTATGATATGGTGTATTTTGTAATAACACTTCTTACAATACTTTTTGCAACAAGATTTTTGGGAAGTGTAAAAACAAGAGTACAATTTATAAATTTAGGTATTCAACTTGCTATTGTAAAATTAATAATTTATTTTTCAATAACATTTTTAACTTTTGGAGTATCTGAAACAGTGCTTTTGGACTCTACAAAAATAATTCTTGCAGGAATATTTTCAGGAGTTTTAACTCTTGCGATAGTTCCTTATTTAGAGAGAAGTTTTAATATTTTATCATCATTTAAACTTTTGGAGCTTGGAGATCTGTCAAATCCACTTTTAAGAGATCTGTCAGTAAAAACTCCGGGAACTTTTTATCATTCAATGATGGTAGCAGCTGTATCAGAGGCAGCAGCTGAAGCAATTGGAGCTGACCCAATATTTACAAGGGTTGCAAGCTATTATCACGACATTGGAAAAATGAAAAGACCAAAATTTTATGTAGAAAATCAAGAGGGAGGAGAAAATCCTCACGATAAAATATCTCCATTCTTAAGTGCTTTAGTAATTCTTGCTCATACAAAAGATGGTTTTGAAATGGCAAAAAAATATAAAGTCCCAAGAGAGATAAGAGATATAATGCTTGAACATCATGGAACAACTTTCTTAGCATATTTCTATAATAAAGCTAAAAGTTTAGATGAAAATGTAAGAGAAGATGATTTTAGGTACAGTGGACCGAAACCAAAAACAAAAGAATCTGCAATAATTATGTTGGCAGACTCAATAGAGGCAGCAGTAAGAAGTATCGAACATAAAACTTATAATAATATTGAAGAAATGATTAGAAAAATTATCTTTAATAAACTTGAAGACGGACAATTAAAAGACGCTGATTTGACTTTTAAAGATATAGAAACAATTATAAAAGTCTTTACAAAAACAATAATTGGTATCCATCACGTAAGAATAAAATATCCTGGACAAGAAAAAGAAAGTGAGGAAAATAAAACAGATGAAAATTAATTTAGATTTAGGAATGGACATTGAAGGTTTTGAAAATGAGATAGTCTATGAAGATATTGAAAAATATATAATAGATGTACTGACAAAAGAATATGAAAGTGACAGAGAAGTTTATGTTTCAGTTCTTTTAACAGGTAATGAAGAAATTCAAAGAGTAAATAGAGATTTTAGAGGAAAAGATATGCCAACTGATGTAATATCTTTTGCATATCATGATAATGACGAGGCTGATAATGGATTATATGACAGCCTTGGAGATATAATAATATCTCTAGAAAGAGTAGAAGAACAAAGAAAAGATTATGGACACTCTTTTAAAAGAGAGTTCTACTATGTATTAACTCACGGACTTTTACATTTGATGGGTTACGATCATATGGAAGAAGAAGAGAAAAAAGTAATGAGAGCAAAAGAAGAAGAGATTTTAAAGGAATATGGTTATACTAGAGATATATAAAAGTAGGTGATATTATTGGAAACATCAAGAGAATATCTTTTTTTCAGTATACTTTCATATTATAATTTTCCAGATTATTCAGAAGGAAAGTATATAAAGGACTTGATAGAGGATATTGATTATCTTTCACTTTCATCAAGTTCAAGCATATTAAAAAATGATTTAATAGGAAAGGGCGAAAGATTTTTTGATAAAGAGGTCAACGAATGGAAAATTTATTCTATTGATGATAGAACTGGAAACAAAAAATCTAAATCAGGATTTTTTGCAGTAGTTTTCCAAAAGAGAGATAAATATATTATTTCATACAGAGGAAGCCAGACTTATCCTTTTGAAGAGGCGTATAAAGATTTTATTGAGGCAGATTTGATTATAGGTCTTGGAAAAAAACCTCTTCAGTTTTGGGAGGGATTTGAAGTTTATGAAAATCTTATAAAAGATGGGATTCCTCACGAAAAAATAAGTATCACAGGTCACTCTCTTGGTGGAGGTATAGCTCAATTTGTAGCTATAATGGTTTATAAAAAATATAAATTCTGTCCTTGGGTTTGTACTTGGAACTCTGTTGGAATAAGAAGAGATGGAATAGTTGGAGTAGAAGATTTTATAGAGTATCAAAAACTTTTAGTTTCTTGTGAACTAAATGAGAAAGAAAAAAATATTTTTGATGAGTTTAAAGATGATTATATTGAATTTATAATGAAAGAGCTTAAGAAACAAAAAATTATAAAAGATAATAAAACAGTTTTATTTGATGGAGATTTTAAATTAAACTTTGAACTTACTCAAGAATTTTTTCAAGAACTTATTAAGCAAACAAATCTTGAAAAAATTCTTAAGAAGATACCTATTGCTAGAAGACGTCAACTTCTTATTAAAGAAAGAATAATGGAGAAACTCTTTTTAAGAGAAGATCTTTCAGAAAAGATAAAAGATGCAAAACTGTTTATAGATACAATCAATGAAAATAAAGTTTTTGAAGGAAGAGTTATCAACTTTTGTCACTCAAAGGATTTTGTAAGTTGTCTTTTTCCACATATAGGCACAACTTATCAAGTGGACTTAAACTTTTTGAAAAAAGATGTATCTAAACTTGGGAGATTTTTTAGAAATTTAAAACTTTTCAATAAATCTTTCCAAGAGTTTCATTTTGAAGATGTATTTATACCACTTATAGATAAAAATGGTGTCTTTAGCCAAAAATTATCTGAGGAATATATGGCAAGTGTTATAAGAAAGATAATCTATTTTGAGAAAAGTTTTACAAATGATTTTTTAGCAGAATATTTTTCTTTAAGAAGATGTCCTTATAATAATGTTGAGAAATTTCAATTGAATTTACAAAGAGGAATAATAAAATGCCAAGAAAATATTCTTTATAAAGATAAGGTTTTGGAAAGTGTAAGAAATATGCCTGAAACTGAAATATTAAGACTTTGGACAAAGGTCTTGAGAAAACTACCAAGTCCATATTCACCAAAAGATATTTATGATTTAATAGTTTTTAGAAAAATATATATATAAAAAACTCCCACTCTAGGATTATAGGGTGGATTTTTTATAAAAAAATTTCTTGAAAAAAAGGAAAAAAATATCTAGTTTTGAAATATATAATATAAAATTTATTTTTAAAAAAGGAGAGATATGGATTATAAATTTATAAAAGGTGATGTATTTAACGAAAAAAATTGTTATTACGCTCATTGTATAAGCAGAGATTATGCACTTGGAGCTGGAATAGCTGTTGAATTTGATAAAAGATATAATATGAGAGAAATTTTATTAAAACTTGCTAAAGGAAATCCTAAGACATTGGAGGAAAGATGTATAGAGATTTCCAATGTTTTTAATCTTATTACAAAGAAAAATTATTGGGAAATTCCAACCTATGAAGATTTAGAAAAATCTTTAATAGAGATGAGAGAAAAAATTAGAAAAAATAAAAATATAAAAAAATTGGTTATGCCTAAAATAGCTTGTGAAATAGATAGACTTTCTTGGGATAGAGTTGAGCCTATGATAAAAGATATATTTAAGGGCTTAGATATTGAAATTGTTGTGTGCTACCTAGAATAAAAAAATATAAAAAATATTTTCAATTAAAGAGTTTTGATATATAATATGATAATTAAATTATATACAAAATTTTTTAAGGGGAGAATATGATAGATTTAACAACAGGAAATCCCATAAAACAAATGATAAAATTTGCTTTACCAGTTTGTTTGGGAAATATTTTTCAGCTTTTTTATAGCTTAGCAGACACAAGAATTGTAGGAAGTACCTTAGGGGAAAGTTCATTGGCATCAGTTGGAGCTACTACTTCTATAAGTACACTTTTAATAGGATTTTTATCAGGAATGACAAATGGATTTTCCATTGTGGTGGCTCAACAATTTGGAGAAAAAAATGAGAAGAAAATAAAAAAGACAGTGGCAGGTTCGCTTTTTTTAGGACTTGTTATCTCAGTTATTATTTCAATAATAAGTATTAGTTTTTTAGATGAGATTTTGAAAATTTTAAATATATCAGAGGAGTTATACCAAAATTCAACTCTTTATATAAAAGTTATACTTTTGGGGATTACGGCCACAATGTTTTATAATGCTTTTGCAGGAATTTTAAGAGCTATTGGAGATACTTTTGCACCTCTTATGTTTTTAATAATCGCTTGTGGTCTTAATATATTTTTGGATTTATTTTTTATTTTAAAACTTGGTTTAGGTGTAAGTGGAGCTGGACTTGCAACAGTAATTTCTCAAGGATTTTCAGTTTTACTTTGTATAATCTATATGTGGAAAAAATATCCAATCTTTAGAGTTGAGAAAAAAGATTTTTTTATAAAATTGGAACTTTTGAAAAGACTTTTTTATTCTGGATTTTCAATGGCAATGATGATGTCATTAGTATTTTTTGGAACTTTGGCACTTCAAACAGCTATAAATACATTTGGAACAAATATAATAGTGGCACATACAGCTAGTAGAAAATTAACAGAATTTTTTATGTTGCCATTCTCAGTTTTCGGAATAACAATGGCTACTTATTGTGGACAAAATAAAGGAGCAAATGAGCCAGAAAGAATAAAAAAAGGGATATGGGAAGCACTTTTTATAACTTGGGGTTGGAGTGTAATAGTAATAATTTTCAGTTATACAATAGCACCTTTTTTAATCTATATGGTAACTGGTACAACTAACAGAGAGATAATTTTAACCTCTCAAAAATATCTAAGAATAAATACAATATTTTATTTTGTTCCAGCCACTATTTCAATTCTTAGAAATGCTATGCAAGGGATAGGAGATCATTTTACACCGATTTTTTCCAGTGGATTGGAACTTATTGGAAAAATCTCAGTAGTTATATTTTTAGTGCCGAGTTTAGAATATTTTGGAATAATTATATCAGAGCCAATAGTTTGGGTTGTAATGGTTATTCCACTTATAATAAAAATTATAAAAAATCCTATTTTTAAAAATGAAAGAAAAGGGGAGACATATGAAAGCAGTAGTATTTAAAGATGTAGGAAATTTAGTTCTTGAGGAGAGAGCTGAGCCAAAAATATTGGAAGATACAGATGTTTTGTTAGAAGTTACTCTTACAACAATCTGTTCTAGCGATATTCATATAAAAAAAGGTTTTGTACCAAGAGCTGTGAAAAATACAGTACTTGGTCACGAATTTGTAGGGAAGATAAAAGAAGTAGGAAAAGCTGTAAAAAAATTTAAAATAGGAGATAGAGTAGCAGTAAATTGTGAAACTTTTTGTGGAGAGTGTTTTTATTGCAAAAAAGGTTATGTAAACAATTGTACAGATAAAAATGGTGGTTGGGCTTTAGGTTGCAGAATTGACGGAGGGCAAGGAGAATATGTTCGTATTCCCTTTGGAGATAATTGCTTGACAAAAATTCCTGATTCTGTAACAGATGAAGAGGCACTTTTTACAGGAGATCTGTTATCCACAGGATATTGGGCTTGTAAAATTGGAGAAATTTCAAAAGAAGATACAGTTGTTGTAATTGGTGCAGGTCCAACAGGACTTTGTACAATGATGTGTGCAAAACTTTTTGAGCCAAAGAAAATAATTGCAATTGATATTGATGATAATAGATTAAATCTTGCCAAAGAAAATGGATATGCAGATATTATTTTAAACTCTTCAAGGGATAATATAAAAGATGAAATTTTAAAATTAACCGATAAAAGAGGAGCAGACAAAGTATTAGAAGTGGCAGGGGGAAAAGATACTTTTAATATATCATTAGATATAGCTCATCCAAATGCCACTGTTGTATTAGTAGCTATGTATGAAGAAAATCAAATTTTACCACTTCCAAATATCTATGGAAAAAATCTTATAATAAAATTTGGAGGAGTTGACGGAATTTATTGTGACAAAATAATGAAATATATAGAGGAGAAAAAAATAAACTCAACACCTATTATAACTCATAGAATGGATTTTGAAAATATAATGGAAGCTTTTGATATTTTTGAAAATAAAAAAGATGGAGTAATAAAAATTGCAATAAAAATGAAATAATTGAAATAAAATAAGGAGTGGATATGGCAAGAGATTTTGCAAGTATTCCAATGGAAGATTTGAATTATTTTTTATTGGAAAATATGAAAAAAATAATAGATGAAAAAAGTGAAATAAGAGACAATCAGTTATTTATTCCAGAATATTCTCTTTCGATTAGACCTAAAGTTGTAAGAGCTGAGGAAAATACAGCAATCATTCGTTATTTTCTTTTCTCTGATAATTGGGATAGAGAGATTGATGAAACTTGTGCATGTTTTGGAAAGAGTAGAAGAAACTCACTTCAAAATGCTGAGGCAAGTTTTATATATGGATTACTAACTGGAATAAGATATATAGCAAATGGAGAGAGTTTTTGTGAAATAACAAGTGAATTTTCTGGAAAACATAAGTGGAAAATTTATAAAAGTGATGTTATAGGAATGGGAGAGCTGGAAAAAAATCAAGAGGAAAATGAGTTTTGGGAGATTATAAAAGATGAAATTCTGAAATATATGGGAAATCAAAAAATGATCTATATAAAAGTTTTTGCCTCAAAAAATGGAGAATACACAAGCTGTGAATGTAGAATAAATGATGAGCCAATAAAAGAGCTTGGAGAGATGATAGAGGAAAAAACTAAAAAATGGAAAACAGAAAAGTTTGGTTCTAAGAAACAATTTTTCTTCGCTGTTCAAGATAAAAAAACTTATACTCCTTATCCATATTCTGATGAGAAACTTAGAAAATATATTTTAGATACAGCTTATACTTTTGATAAATGTGAAACTGGTGAGGAGTACGATAGACTTATAGATAAAATTGGTGAAAAAATAGGGGACTATGATTTAGCAGAGGAGCTTATCAGTTTTATTCCAGAGATTTGTGCAGAGAGAGCTTTTCCAGATATAACATATCCAGAAAAAGTAACTATATATTTTGGAGATAGAGAAGTAAATGATTTTAATAAAAGTCAGATAGGAAGTTATTACAGAATAAAAAAAATAGTTAATGAGGAGATTGATAAGGGAAATATTTTAAACGATTTGTACCATAAATATATCTCAGTAAGTTCAATCTATAATGTAATCTGTAGTGCAAAAAAAGATGGAGTAGATTTGTTAGAAGAAAAAGGTTCAGTAGCAGTTTGTTATGGATTTTCAAAGTTTTATAAATTAAGATAGGAACTGAAAATTAAACTTTTTTTCTTAAAAAACGTCTTACTAATATAGATAAAAATAGAAAAGGAGATAATTTTTATGTTAAATTGGTTTATAGTAGGAATTGTGTTCTTAATAATAGAGGGATTAAGTTTTGGACTTATATCAATATGGTTTGCTCTGGGAGCTTTTGTAACTATGTTTTTTCATAAGCTAGAACTTGTAAATCAATTTTATATTTTTGTTGGAACTTCTGGTTTAGCTCTTATTTTTATCAGAAAAAGTGCTGTGAAATTTTTAAAACCAAAATCAAAAAGTTTGGATAGAATAAGTGGTAAAGAGGTAAAGATTGAGAAAAAAGAAACAAGAGGTAGTGTAAAAATATATACTGTTACTCTTGACGGAAAATATTGGGACTGTATTTCAGTAGATGATTTAGAAACTGGAGATATTGCCACAGTGATAAAAATCGAAGGTAACAAACTTATATTAGAAAAAATAGATAACTAGGAGGTAATTTATGTTTTTTATATTTATACTTGTTTTTATAGTTATAGTTTTGGTTGCGTTTCATGTAAGAATAGTTGCACAATCACAAGCATATGTAATCGAAAGACTTGGAGTTTATCTTACAACTTGGGACGTTGGTTTAAATGTTTTAGTGCCTTTTATAGATAGAATAGCGAAAAAAATATCTTTGAAAGAGCAAGTTTTAGATTTTCCACCACAACCTGTTATTACAAAAGATAATGTTACTATGCAGATAGACTCTGTTATTTATTTTCAAATCACAGACCCAAAACTTTATACTTATGGAGTTGAAAGACCTCTTAATGCAATAGAAAATCTTACAGCCACAACTCTTAGAAATATTATAGGAGAAATGGAGCTTGACCACACTTTAACATCAAGAGATACTATTAATACTAAGATGAGATCAATCTTAGACGAAGCAACAGACCCTTGGGGAATAAAAATCAACAGAGTTGAATTAAAAAATATAATTCCGCCAGCTGAGATACAAGAGGCAATGGAAAAACAAATGAAAGCTGAAAGAGAAAGAAGAGAATCTATCCTTAAAGCTGAGGGGCAAAAAAAATCTGCTATCCTTGTGGCAGAGGGAGAAAAAGAAGCTGCAATCTTAAGGGCTGAAGCTAAAAAAGAGGCTGAAATAAGAGAGGCTGAAGGTAGAGCAGAGGCGATTTTAAAAATTCAAACAGCTCAAGCAGAGGGAATAAAACTTCTTAAAGAGGCTGGAGCAGATAAAGCTGTACTTTCATTAAAAGGTATGGAAACATTTGCTAAAGTTGCTGACGGACAAGCTACAAAAATTATAATACCAAGTGATTTACAAAACTTGGCTACTTTCTCAGAACTTTTTCCCGAGCCACAAAATAAAATAGAAAAATAAAAAATATTAAAATAAATATTGACTTTTTAGAAAAAATATAATATAATCACTCTCAAATAAACAAAGAGAATTATAAGGAGGACAAAATGCTATTAAGAGGGCTAAGGAATATTTCAAAATTAAATAGTTTTTTATATATTCCTGTGCATAGAGAAAGTCTGTAAGCATTTTATTTTCGTATATTTTTATATAATTTAAGTTGCTAAAACACCATTTCTTTAGGGAATATGGTGTTTTTTATTTTAATTAAATTTTTTAGGAGGTTGTTTTATGAAAAAAATATTTTTAATGTTAGTTGCTTTATTTATGTTTGTTGCTTGTGGTGGAGAAAAAGAAAATAAAGTTTATGTAGTAGGGACAAATGCAGAATATCCACCTTTTGAATATATGGAAGATGGAAAAATTTCTGGGCTTGATGCTGAGATTATTGAAGAAATTTCTAAAAGAATAGGAATGAAATATAAATGGTCAAATATGAATTTTGATGGACTTATTCCAGCTCTTCAAACTAAAAAAATTGATGTGGTTATAGCTGGTATGAGTGCTACTCCTGAGAGAGAAAAAGCAGTATCTTTCTCTATCCCATATCTAACTTCAAATGCTACTATCATCACAAATAAATCTAATCCTATAAAAGATATGAATGATTTATCTGGAAAAAGTTATGGAGTTGAACTTGGTACTACAAAAGAGGCATCAGCTAGAAAAATAGTGGGAGCAAATGTTGTTCCATTCTCTTCAAATACAGGAGCTTTAGTAGCATTAAAATCAAATAAAATAGATGGAATGGTTTTAGATGAAAGCGTAGCTAAAAAATTTGTAGAAAATAATCAAGAGTTAGTCATTGTTGGAAATTTAACAGGAGAACCAAAAGCTATTGCTTTCAATAAAGATAGCAAAGAGTTAAAGGAAAAATATGATAAAGTTATTGATGAGATGTTAAAAGATGGTACTGTTGCAAAATTAAAAGAAAAATATGGATTATAATATAAAAGGGTGGTAAAAATGTTTGAGGGATTTTCATTTACATCATATTATGTTGATAAAAATATTTGGGGAAAATTAGAAAATGAACTTAAAGAGTATAAAAATATTCTTGTGGTAACTGGAGAAAAATCTTACGAGGCAGTAAAAGAAAATTTATTAAAAGTATTGGAATTAAAAAAATATTCTATTACAAAATATCAAGGGGAATGTTCTTATGAACATGCTGATGAAATAATAAATTTTGCAAAAGATAAAGATTTTGATTTAGTTTTAGGAGTAGGTGGTGGAAAAGCTATTGATACAGCAAAAATAGTGGCATCCAAATTAAAAAAAGAGATGTTTGTTGTACCTACTATTGCTTCTACTTGTGCAGGAACATCAGCTCTTTCTGTGGTTTATAATAATGATAAAACTTTTAAAGAGATATGTTTATATGATGCACCACCTAAAAAAATATTTATAGATTTAGAAATAATAAAAAAATCCCCTAAAAAATATATTTGGGCAGGAATGGGGGATACTTTAGCTAAATTTTATGAAGTGAGATTAAAAGCAGAGTATCTAAAAAATAAAAATATAGATATTAATTTTCCAAGCTCAATGGGAGTAGAAATTAGCAAACTTTGTAGAGATATAATCATAACAAATGGAATAAAAGCATATGAAAATCCTGAGATAAATGAGGAATTTAAAAAAGTAGTTTTAGCAATAATTGTAAATACTGGTATGGTTTCAAATCTTGTTGATGAATTTTTAAATGGTGGGATAGCTCATTCAGTATTTTATGGATTAACAGTTTTACCAAGAATAGAGAAAGAACATCTTCACGGAGAAGTTGTGGCTTTTGGAATTTTAGTTCAACTTCTTATGGAAAAAAGATTTGATGAATATAAAGAGTTATCAAAATTTTATACAGATATGAATTTTCCTCAAAAACTTTCTGATGTTGTAATATTAGATGAGTTTTTTGAAAAAGAAAATGAAATTATAAAAGAGATATTAGCTGGACCAGATTTGATAGATTTTGATTTTGATATGAGTGGATTAAAAGGTATAATTTTAAATTTTAAATGATATGGAGGAGAGATGAAAAGTTTTATAGCTGATAGATTTAAAACAAGAAGTTATTCAATGGGAAATAAAAGTTTTTCAAAAGATTGTCCATACACTCCTATAAATTTGGGGATAGGAGATTTAGATGTTAATACAGATGAGGAACTTATAAATAAAACAATGGTTGATGCTAAAAATGGTCATACTCACTATACTAATTCTTATGGATATTTAGAATTTCGTCAAGAGATTTGTAAATATCACAGTAAAAATTTTGAAAATTATGGTTTTACTCCAGAAAATGTAATGGTAGTATCAGGGGCTTGTCATGGACTTTATCTTTTATTTAAAAGTATATTAAATCCAGATGATGAAGTTATTTTACTTGCTCCGTTTTTTCCAGTATATGCTGACCAAATAAATCTTTCTAATGGAAAACCTGTGATAGTTGAAACAAAATTTGAAAATGGATTTCAACTTGTAATGGAGGATTTAGAAAAAGTTGTTACATCAAAAACAAAAGCAATAGTTGTAAACTCTCCTTCAAATCCAACAGGAGTTTGCTACAATGAAAAAAGTCTTAATATAATAAGAAAGTTTGCTATAAAATATGATATTCTTGTGATAGCTGATGATGTTTATGATTTTTTCTCTTATGGAAAAAAATTTACTCCAATAATCACTTTACCAGATATGAGAGAAAGAACAGTATCGGTTTGTAGTTTTTCAAAAAACTTTGCAATGACTGGTTGGAGAATAGGCTATATGATAGGAGAAAAGGAGATTATAGATTGTGTAAATTATATAAATGAGGCGATAGTTTATAGTGCTCCCTCAGTTTCCCAAAGATGTGCTATGTATGCTTTAAAGGATTTTGACCGTTTGAAATCTCAAATAGTTCCAATTTTTAAAGATAGGGTAGAATATTCTTATGAAAGAATTAAAAATATAAAATTTTTAGACTGCCATAAACCAGAGGGAGGAATTTATCTTTTTGTTAATATTCAGAAAACTAAAATGACTGCTGAGGAGTTTAGAGATTATCTTATAGAAAAATGTGGGATAATGGTAGTAAGCGGAGATTCTTTTGGAGTAAAAGGTTTTGTAAGAATTGCTTGTACTTTGGATATAGAAATTTTAAAAGAAGCATTTGATAGAATAGAAAAATTAGAATTTTAATTTAAATAAATTGGGGCTGTTGCAAATTTAAGAAATATAAGATTAAAAATTACTACAAATTACAAAAAATTGATTTATTAAAAGCTTATCTCATTAAAATCACAAAACTCGTTATACTCAAACAGTTGTGATTTTTAGCATTCGATATCACTTTATAAATCTAATTTTTTTCCATAATTTCCGTAATTTTTAATCCATATTCTTTTTAATAAAAAGTGCAACAGCCCCATTTTTATTTTGCTTTTTTTAGGATAAACTGATACAATTTCATTTAGAGATAATTTAAAGGGGAGATAAATTATGGATATGAAAAAATTTTTAGAGGAGTTAGAAACATTAGTAAATATAGACTGTGGAAGTTACACTCCAGAAGGTGTTAATCAAGTTACAGAATATTTTAAGAAAAAATTAGAAAATGATTGGATAGTTGAAGTTTATCCTCAAAATAATGGAAAAAATCCGGTATTAATTGCTAAAAATAGAGATACAGAAGATATTGATTTAATGTTTTTGGGGCATAACGACACAGTTTTTCCAGAGGGAACAGTAAAAGAGTGGGGATATAAAAAAGATGGAAATATTGTAACAGGTCCGGGAAGTTATGATATGAAATCAGGAGTTTTATCAATGATTGAAGTGGCTAATCATTTTAAAGATAAAGACATTACAATAGCTCTTTCAATGAATACTGACGAAGAAATAAGTTCAATTTATTCAAGACCAATCATTGAAAAATTTGGAAAGAAAACAAAATATGCTTTTGTATTTGAACCAGCTAGAAAAAATGGAAATGCTGTTATAGAAAGAAAAGGTTTAATAAAATATAAAGTAGAATTTTTTGGAAAAGTTGCTCACGCAGGAAACTGTCCTCAAGAGGGAATAAATGCAATACTAGAGGCTTGTCATTGGGTAACAGAACTTTCAAAACTTCATAACTGGGATATAAAAAATTCTCTAAATGTTGGATTGATTGAAGGGGGAAGAGGAGTTAATACAATATCTGATTATGCTTGTTTTAAATTTGAAGGACGTTCTCATGATATAAAATTTTTTGATGAAATAAAAGCTACAATGGATAGACTTCAAGAAAATCCGCATGTTGCTGGAATAAAAGTTAAAATTGAAGAGATTGGTTGCAGACCACCTCTTGTATTAAATGAAAAATCAGCTCTTTTGCGTGATTTATTTGAAGAAAGCAAAAAAGAAATAGGAGTTGAATATGATTGGGAATTAGCTGGTGGAGTATCAGATGGAAACTTCTTAGGAATTTTAGGAGTTGGAGTTGTTGATGCAGTTGGACCAGTTGGTGGAGATGCTCACAGTAGAGATGAATTTTTAAGAGTTGATACAGTAGAAGAAAGAATAAATATAGCTAAAAGCGTTATTCAAAAAATGTTAGACAGAGGAATAATCTAATAAAATATAAGTGAAAGTCATAAATAAAAAAAGATGAGGTTGAAAAATTCAGCTTCATCTTTTTTTACTCCCCTGCCAAGGAACTATATTTTAACACTTTCTAGTTAAAAAAGGAAGATGAAAATTGACATAAAATTTTTTCTATTATACAATAATATAAAATAAATTTTAGGGAGAATTATTATGGAAAACTTTTTTTGTGAAACAAGAAAAAAATTACATCAAATGCCAGAGATAGCTTTAGAAGAATACAGAACTAGTAAATTTATAAGAGAGTTTTTAAAAAATTTGGACATAGAGTATAAAGAAATAGAGATGAGTACTTTGGCAATCTTTAGAGGGGAAGAAGATAATTGGATTGGTTTTAGAGCTGATATAGACGGATTGCCACTACAAGAGATTGGAGAAAAAGATTATAAATCTAAAATAGATGGAATGATGCACGCTTGTGGTCACGATGGACATACAACAAATCTTTTATACTTTGCCAAATGGATAAAGGAACAACTAAATAATGGAAAAAAATTAAAAAAATCTGTAATGCTTATTTTTCAATCTGGAGAAGAGGGAAAAGGTGGAGCGAGATTTGTAGCAAACTCGGATTTTTTTAAAAGTAAAAATTTTGAAGGAATATTTGCTCTACATCTAAATCCAAGCATAGAAGAGGGAAAAATTGCCACAATAAATGGGTATGCTACTTTTCAAAATATAAATTTTGATATAGAAATTTTGGGAAAAGGAACTCACGGAGCTGAGCCACAAAAAGGGATAGATTCTATTTTGATTGGAGCAAAACTTGTTGAGGCTTATCAATCAATAATTTCTCGTAATCTAGACCCACTAGAACCAGCAGTTTTAACCATAGGAAGTTTTAAAGCTGGAAAAGTAAGAAATATTATTCCTGAAAAAGTAAATATTTTGGGAACAATAAGATTTTTCAATACAGATTTGATAGAATTTTTTAGAGAAAGAGTTGAGTCAATAAATAAAGGTTTTGAAGTGGCTTTTGGCATAAAAATAAATATGATATTTAATCCATTTTATCCACCTGTGATAAATGATAGTGAGTTATATGAAAAATTAAAAAAAATAGTCCCAAAAGAAAATTTTATAGATAATACAAGACTTACAGGGTCAGAAGATTTTTCATTTTATCTTCAAAAAAATAAAGGTTTAATGTTTTTATTAGGAACTAGAAACGAGGAAAAAGGTTTTACTTACCCACTTCATAATCCGAGATTTGATTTTAATCCAGAAGTTTTGGAAAAAGGTTTTGAGGTATTTAAAAATTTATTAATTGAAATGGGAGGATTTTAAATCTTTATGGTATAATATATCTATCTAGAAATGAGAGGAGAATATATGACTATTTATGATTTTAAAGTAAAAGATTCAAAAGAAAATGAGATTTCTATGGAAGAATACAGAGGAAAAGTATTATTAATAGTTAATACTGCTACTGGTTGTGCTTTTACTCCTCAATACAATGGACTTGTACTTTTACACGAAAAATATCAAGAAAAAGGTTTTGAAGTTTTAGATTTTCCTTGCAATCAATTTTTAAATCAAGCTCCGGGGACAAATGAGGAGATAGCTGAGTTTTGTCAACTGAGATTTGGTGCAAAATTTAGAACTTTTGGGAAAATAAAAGTGAATGGACAAGATGCAGAACCATTATATAAATATTTAAAAGAAAACTCAAAAGGAAGTTTTTTTGGAAATGAGATTAAATGGAATTTTACAAAGTTTTTGATAGATAGAGAGGGAAATATTGTAAAAAGATATGCTCCTACAACAAAACCAGAAGATTTAGAAGAAGATATAAAGGATTTATTATAGATTTTGGAGGAAAAAATGGATTATAAAATGATAGTTACAGATTTAGATGACACACTTCTAACATCTGATAAAAAAATATCACCGCAAGATTTAGAGGCTATAAAAAAAGCTCAAGAAAAAGGTGTAAAGTTTGTACTTTGTTCCGGGAGACCAACTTTTGCAATGAGGGGATTAGCGAAAGAGATTGAGGCAGAAAAATATGAAAGTTATATCCTTTCTTTTAATGGATCAATAATAACAGATTGCAAAACTAATGAAAATATTTTTGAGGCATCTCTTGAAAAAGAGGATTTACATCTGATGTATGATTTTGCAAAAAAACACAACACTCATATTCTTACATACATTAATGATGAGATTATTTCTGAAACTGGAAGTGAGTATATAGATGTTGAAGTTGATTTAACAAAAATGCCACATAGAGTTGTAAAAAGCTTTAAAGAATATGTAAACTGTGGTGCTGTAAAATGTATGCTTTTGGCAGAGCCAACATACCTTAAAGAAGTAGAAAAAGAATTAAAAAAAGAATATGGAGATAAATATAGTATCGCTATTTCAAAACCATTTTTCTTAGAGGTTACAAAATTAGGAATTGACAAAGGAGTGGCTATAAAAAAACTAGCTGAAAATTTAAAAATTTCAATAGACGAAGTTATAGCTGTTGGAGATTCATTTAATGATTTGCCAATGCTTAAAGTTGCAGGACTTTCTGTGGCAGTGGATAACGCCAATGAAGAGATAAAAAAACAAGTTGATTTTATAACAAAATCAAATAATGACGGTGGTATGGCTCATTTAATAGAAAAATTTATATTTAATAAATAAAGTAAAAAGGGGCTGTTGCAAATTTAAGAAATATAAGATTAAAAATTACTACAGATTACGAAAAATTGATTTATTAAAAGCTCATTTCACTAAAATCACAAAACTCGCTATGCTCAAACAGTTGTGATTTTTAGCGTTCAATATCGCTTTATAAATTTAATTTTTCTCCATAATTTCCGTAATTTTTAATCTATATTCTTATTAATAAAAAATGCAACAGCTCCTTTATAATATTATTTTAATAAATCATTTTCAAAGTCTAAATAAAAACTTTTTGGATTAGAGATATAAATACCACAGACTGAGCTAAGTGGAGTCATAGCAAAAGAAGATGTAAGACTAGCTCCTGTTTTTTCTCCGTCAACCAATTGAAAAATAATTTTTTTCATTGAGTGGTCTGGCAGAGAGGAATAACCGATAGCTGGACGGATATTTACATTCCAGATATTTTCACTTACATATTTTTGTAAATATTCAGCTCCTGCCTCAACTATTCTAGTAAGAAGAACTTTTTCAAGGAGAACTAAGAAATCATCATCTTTTGGTGCTAAAGAACTATTTACAGAGATAACAAAAGTTCCAATATAATCTTCTTTGTTAAAAAAATCTCCAAGAGATAACAGTTTATTTTGATGTTTTTCTCTTACAAAGTTTAGAGTATAATTTTTATTTTCAGATTTTATAACCACAGAATCTTTTTGTTTTTCGCAAGGGAAAATTCCAAAAGCACATTTGATTGTGATATTATTTTTAGCCATTATATCTATAAGTTTTTTAGAAAGTTCCAATATATTTTTTTCTTCAGAAGTAGATTTTACTTTAAAATTATGAAGTAAAATATCATAATTAATAAATTTTTCTACATCTTTAACAGGAATTTCCATAAAAGTTTTATTAGTATTTTTCGGAACTATCACAGAAGAATTAAAAATATTTTCAGAATTTTCTTGGATAGTTTCCTCTTTTTTATTTTTATTACTAAAATAAATCTCAGAAATTTTATGTAAATCTTGAGATTTTTCTAATAAAAAATCCTCTTTTTTATCAGAGCATATATTATTGACCACTGTAAGAGTATCAATAGCATCAGTTACGTGAATAGTTTTATTTTTGTATAAAGGTTCAAGTTTTACAGCTGTATGAAGTTTAGATGTAGTGGCTCCTGCAATAAGTATTGGAATATTAAGATTATTTTTAGAAAAAAGTTCCAATATTTTTTCCATCTCTTTTAAAGAGGGACTTATCAATCCACTTAAAGTAACAATATCAACGTTTTCTTTTATTGCTGTTTCAAGAATTTTTTCTCTAGGAACCATAACTCCTAAATCTATTATTTCAAAACCATTACATTTTAAAACAGTTCCTACAATATTTTTTCCAATGTCGTGAACATCACCAGCAACTGTTGCCATAAGGATTTTTCCCTTTGATTGTATCTTATGGTGTTTCTCAAAAAGAGGAGTTAAAATATCGATTGTCTTATTCATCACACTGGCAGAACGAATAAGTTGAGGAAGATAAAGTTCTCCATTTTCAAATAATTTTCCTATTTTTTCCATTCCCGGAATTAATATTTTTTCAATTATATCTATCGGAGAATATTTTTCCAAAGCCTCTTTTATATCTTCATCAAAAGTTGTACTACCACCAAAAATAAGAGCCTCTTGAATTTTATCTTCAACAGTGTTAGATTGAGATTTTTTTATAGTAGTTTCAGATTTTTTTATTGAAAGAGAAAGTATTTCATCTAATGAATTTTCTTTGCCGTCTATTAGATTTTTTATAATTTGTTTATCCTTTGAAGAAAGTTCTGGAGATTTTTCACTAGGATTCATAATGGCAAAATTCATACCAAGAGTTTTTCCCTCATCTAAAAATATAGAGTGGATTGATGCACGGAGAGGATTGTTTCCTCTAAAAGCAAAAGAAAGATTACTAAGTCCACCTACAACTCCGCATTTAACATTTTCTGTTATCCATTTACAAGCTTTTAAATAATTTATTCCGTTGTATCTATCACTTTCACTACCAGTTCCAATAGTTAAAATATTTGGGTCAAAAATAATTTCCCAATTTTCAAAACCTAAATCTTTTAATATTTTATAGGAACGATTGCAAATTTCTATTTTTCTTTCAAAAGATACTCCTTGTCCCTGTTCATCAAAAGCCATAACTACCACAATAGCTCCATATTTTTTTATGATTTTGGCTTTTTCTATAAATTTTTCCTCTCCCTCTTTTAAACTTATGGAGTTTACAATAGGTTTTCCAGAGATATTTTTTAGAGCAGTTTCAATAGTTTTAAAATCAGATGAATCTATCATAATAGGAGATTTTGAAACAAGAGGATCATTTTGAATAACACGCAAATATTTTTCCATTTCCTTGCTAGAATTTAAAAGTCCGTCGTCCATATTTATATCTATTATATTAGCTCCATTTTTTATTTGTGAACGAGCTATTTCAAGAGCTTTTACATAATTTTTTTGTTCTATTAGATTTTTAAATATTTTTGAACCAGCCACATTATTTCTTTCTCCAATAACAGAGAATCTATTTTCAAAATTATATGTATCATTTCCAGAAATAAAATATGGTTTTTTGCTAGAAATTTTTGCAATTCTTGGCTTTTTATCTTTTACTAATTTTGAGATAGCTGATATGTGAGCAAAGTGAGTTCCACAACAACCACCTAAAATATTTATACAATTTTCTTCAACTAATTCTTTTAAATCTTCTGACATTTTTTCTGGAGTTTCGTCATACTCTCCATTTTCATTTGGAAGTCCAGCATTTGGATAAAGAGAGATATATTTATTTGTAAATTTTCCAAGTTTTTTTATAAGAGGAACTAAATCTTTAGCTCCAAAAGAGCAGTTTAAACCAAAAGAAATTATAAAATCTCTATCTAAAGATACAACAAGTGATTCAACACTTTGTCCAGAAAGAAGTTTCCCCTGTTTATTTACAGTGGCAGAGATCATAACAGGAAAAGTTTTTCCTATTTTTTCAAATATTTCTTCACAAGCCACTACAGCGGATTTTGCATTTATTCCATCAAAAATAGTTTCTATAAGAAGAATATCTACTCCTCCATCAATTAAACCTTGGATTTGTTCAGAGTAAGCCTCTTTTAATTCATCAAAAGATATTTGTCTTTCATAGGGAATATCTCCAGTGGGAATAGAGGCACTTTTACTAGTAGGTCCAATAGAACCAGCCACCCAGATTTTTTTACCAGTCTTTTCAAAATGTTTGTTTTTTACTTCACAAGCTAACTCAGCACTTAATTTTGCAAACTCGTAAGATCTGTCCCCCAGATTATATTCACTCAAAGATATTTTATTTGAGTTAAAAGAGTTTGTTTCAATAATATCAGCTCCAGCCTCAATATATTTTAAGTGAATCTCTTTTATAACTTCAGGTTTTGTTATATTTAATATTTCATTACAACCTTTTTTTCCAAGAAAAAATTTATCATCAAGGTTATATTTTTGTATAGCTGTTCCAGTAGCACCATCTAGAACGAGAATTTTTTTATTTAGTTGTTCCAAAATTTCCATTGTGTTCCCCCTCAAATTCAGCTCTAATATTTGTTATACTATCCATAATTTTTTTTGCCATCTCTATTTTATTCATTGTATAGATGTGAATCCCATCAATATCAGATGTCATAAGATCGATAATTTGTTCTGTGGCATAAGCTATTCCAGCCTCTTTAAGAGCCTTTGGATTATTTTCATATCTATCTAAAATTTTTCTTAATTTTTCTGGGATTGTACAACCACAAAGAGAAGTTATTTTTCTTATTTGTTTGGCATTTGTTACAGGCATAATTCCAGCAACAAGAGGAATATTTATATTAAGTTTTTTTAATTTATCTCTAAATTTATAAAACTCTTCATTGTCAAAAAATATTTGAGATATTAAAAAGTTTGCACCGCTATCAACTTTTATTTTTAGATTAAAAAGATCTAAGAGGTCATTAGTGTCTTGATGTCCCTCTGGATAAAAAGCTCCACCTATTGCAAAATTTTTATTTTTTAGGTATGTAACTAAATCACTAGCATGAACAAAATCTCCATGTTTTATAGGAGAGCCATCTTTTGGATAATCTCCTCTAAGAGCTAAGATATTTTCAATATTATTTTTTTTCAAATCAGTTATGATATTATCAATTTCATTTTCAGTGGCTCCTAAACAAGTTAAATGGGCAAGAGCCTCTATATGATTTTGATTTTTTATTTTTGAGGCGATTTCAACAGTTCTACTTCTAGTAGAACCACCAGCTCCGTATGTAACACTTACAAAATCAGGTTTTAGTTTTGCAAGTTCATCAATAACTCCAAAAACTTCATCAAGTGAATAAAGTTCATTTGGTGGAAAAACCTCAAATGATATTGTTGGTTTCTTTTTTGTAAATAGTTCTGTAATTTTCATAATTTATCCTCCAAAAATTGTTATTAAAATAAAAAAACTTTTTTCACCTAATAGATGAAAAAAGTCTAGTTAATTTTTAGAGATTACCATCTATCAGGAATTAGCACCACATTCAAAAGAATAGGTTGCTGAGATATCAAAGGGCCTGTCCCTCCATCTCTCTATATGGAATTAATTTTGTAGAATTTTATCACAAAAAAATTTATATGTCAAGAAATTAACAGATTATAGGGAATATAAAAAATATATAAAAGTAATATAAAATTTATATTAATAAGAAAAATTTGAGTTTGACTATTTATTGTAGTAAAATATATTAGAAAGAATATTTTAACAGAGGACAAAAAAATGCTAGAAAAAGATTATTTTAAAGTGACAAAATTAGAAAATAATATTTATAGAATACATGAACCAAAAGATATTTATACAACAGTGATTTTAGGGAGTGAAAAGGCTCTTGTGATTGACAATGGTCATGGGTTTGGAAATGTTAGAAAAGTTATAGAAAGTATAACTGATTTACCTTTAATGGTTGTTAATACTCATGGTCATCTTGATCACGCTGGTGGAAATTATCTTTTTGATGAGGTTTATATAAATTTTGAAGATATTCCTACATACTATAAATATGAAGAAGAAAAAGATTTGATGCTTATAAGCTATGATAAACTTTTTAAAGAAAAAGGGATTCAAATGTTTCCAGATGATTTTGATAGAGAAAGTTTTATTAAAACTACTACGAAAAAATTTCTTCCTTTAGAAAATCATCAAATTATAGATTTAGGTGGAAGAAAGTTAGAAGTTATAAAAGTGCCAGGTCATACAGTTGGACATGTAACATTTTTAGATTATGAAACAGGAATTTTATTTTCTGGTGACGCAGTATCCACTACTTTATGGCTATACTATGACAATGGAATTACTTTAGATATGTATTGTGGATATTTGGAGGATTTAAAAAAATATCCAATCAAAGGTTTTTTACCTACTCATATTGATAAAATTTTACCGATTGAGATTTTGGATATTTTACAAGAAGTTATAAGGGAGAGAGATCCGAAAAAAAGCAGAATATTTACTCACGCTCGTAATGGACAGCAAGCTTTATTATATAGAAAAGAGGTTGAAGGTATAGGAAAAATATATCTTCTATATCCTATATCAGAAAAAATATAATCTAGGGGGGAGTCTTTATGATTGTAAAAGTAAAAAGTGGAAGTTATTTTGGAATAGAGCCGTTTTTGGTAGAAGTAGAGGTTGATATTTCAAGAGGTTTGCCTATTTTTAATATTGTTGGTCTTGGAGATACAGCTATTCTTGAAAGTAAAGAGAGAATAAAAACTGGAATGAGAAACAGTGGATATGAGATGTTTATTGGAAGAATAACAGTAAATCTTACACCAGCCAATGTGAAAAAAATAGGAACTCATTTTGATTTGCCAATAACAGTTGGAATAATGTGTGGGCAAAGACTTTTTAATTATAAAGATGAGATTTTAGAAAATTATCTTTTTATGGGAGAAATATCTTTAAATGGAGATTTAAGAAGAACTCAAGGGATTGTAAATGGAGCGATTTTAGCTAGAGAGCTGGGATATAAAGGAATAGTAATTCCTTACGACAATAGAAAAGAGGGTAGCTTAATAAAAGGTATTGATGTTGTTGTGGCTAAAAATTTAAAAGATGTTGAAAAATTTTTAACAACTGGTGAATTTGAAAATATAGAAAAATTTATAGAAAAGCCAGAAGAAAAAATTTTTGTAGATGAAGAGTTAGATTTTTATCAAGTGAAAGGACAAGAAAAAGCAAAACGTGCTTTAGAAATTTGTGCTGGTGGAGGACATAATCTTTTAATGGTTGGGACTCCCGGTTGTGGAAAAACTATGCTTGCAAAAAGAATAATGTCAATACTTCCATCTTTGGAAGAGAGTGAGGAGATAGAACTTACAAAACTTTACAGTATAGCTGGAAAACTTAGTGAAAAAGAGCCAATTATAACAAAAAGACCATTTAGAGCTCCTCATCATACAAGCAGTGGTGTAGCGATAATTGGTGGCGGAAGAAATCCTACTCTTGGAGAAATATCTTTGGCAAATAGAGGAGTTTTATTTTTAGATGAGATTGTGGAGTTTAAAAAAGATATTCTTGAAAATTTAAGAGAGCCATTGGAAGAGAAAAAAATCTCAATAACAAGAGCTGGTTATAGAGTGGAATTTCCTTGTGAGTTTATTATGATTTCTGCTTGCAACCCTTGTAAGTGTGGAATGTATTTTGAAGAGGGTGGACTTTGTAGCTGTACTCCTAGTGAAGTGGCAAAATATATGAGAAAATTATCAGGACCAATACTTGATAGAATAGATTTAAAAATAGAGATGACAAGATTAAATGAGGAGGAACTTTTGGGAGATTCTCCAAGAGAACATTCTGTTGATATAAGAAAAAGAGTTATAAAAGCTCGAGAGATACAGAAAAAAAGATTTAAAAGTGATAAACTCAACAGTTCTATGACAAGAACAGATTTAGAAAAATATGCAAAACTTGATGAAAACTCAAAAATTATTATGAAAAATGCAATAAAAAATCTAAATCTTTCAGCAAGAGCTTTTGATAGAATTTTAAAAGTAGCAAGAACAATAGCAGATTTAGCAGAGAGTAAAAATATAGAAACAGAGCATTTGTTGGAGGCTATTTCATATAGAATAACAGAAAAGTAGGTGTAAAATAATGAAAGAGTATAAACCAAATTGGCTATTTAAACATAGACATATTGCAACTTGTTTTCCAACACTTTTTAGAAAAATAAAAGTTGATTATACAGAGCGTGAAAGAGTAACTACATATGACGAGGATTTTATCGATATAGATTGGATAAAACAAGGAAGTGACAAATTACTTATTCTATGTCACGGACTAGAGGGAAGTTCAAGAAGTAAATATATTCAAGCTCATGCAAAATATTTTTCAGAGAGAGGTTGGGATATTATAGCTATAAACTATCGTGGTTGTACAGATGTTAATCTAAAACCCTATGCTTATCACGGTGGAATGACTATGGATATAAAACTTTTGGTTGAAGAAAAAGGAAAAAATTATAAAAAAGTTGCAATAGGTGGTTTTAGTCTTGGAGCAAATATGGTACTTAAATATTTAGGTACAGAAAAAGTTCCGAAAAATTTAATTTGTGGATTTGCAGTATCACCTCCTTGTGATTTTTTCTCATCAAATGAAAAATTTAAATTGAGATCAAATATAGTTTACAGCAAAAGATTTTTAAGAAAGTTAAAAATGAAATCTGAGAAAAAATATGAAACTCACCCCGAATGGAGAGAGTTAATAGATATTGAAAAAATAATGAAAGCTAAAACTATACAAGATTTTGATGAGGCATATACAGGAAGATTTTTTGGATTTAATGGAGCATTAGATTATTATAAAAAAGTTAGTAGTATACAAAATTTCAGGGATATTGAAGTTCCGACATATATTTTGACACCTTTAGATGACCCAATGATGGGGGAAGGGTGTTATCCTTATGAAGAGTGTAAAAAGAATAAAAATATAAAATTTGATACTCCAAAATATGGGGGACATGTAGGTTTTCCTTCGTTTAAAAATTATCCATATGTTTTGGAAGAAAACATTTATGAATTTGTAAATAGTGTTGATAAGTAAAAACTTTTTAAAAAAAATTAAAAAAGAGAGTAAAAAATAAATTTATACTATTTGAAAAAAATAATAAATAAGGTATAATTATGTTGAAAAATAAAGAAAAACAAAAATAAGATGAGGTGATTATATGGCAGTTTTAGTAACAGGAGGAGCAGGTTATATAGGAAGTCATACAGTAGTAGAACTTTTAAACGTTGGAAAAGAAGTTGTAATAGTTGATGACTTAAGTAACAGTTCAGAAAAGGTTGTAGACAGAATAGAAGAGATTACAGGAAAAAGACCAAAATTCTATAAAGTAAATATTTTGGATGAAAAAGAATTTGAAAAAATATTTGAAGAAAATAAAATAGATTCAATTATTCACTTTGCTGGATTTAAAGCTGTTGGAGAATCAGTAGCAAAACCTTTAGCTTATTATACAAATAACTTAGTAAACACTTTAATAGTTTTAAATACAATGAAAAAATATGGAGTACGTAATTTAGTATTTAGTTCATCAGCAACAGTTTATGGAGATCCACATACTTGTCCAATATTAGAAAATTTCCCATTAAGTACAACAAACCCTTATGGAAGTACAAAACTTATGATAGAGGATATGTTAAGAGATATAACTAAAGCTGATAAAGAATTAAATGTAGCGATCTTAAGATATTTTAATCCTGTTGGAGCTCACGAAAGTGGAAGAATAGGAGAAGAACCTAATGGAATTCCTAATAACTTAATGCCATATATAACAAAAGTTGCTATTGGAAAATTAGAAATGTTAAGCGTTTATGGAAATGATTATCCTACTCATGATGGAACAGGAGTAAGAGATTATATTCACGTAGTTGACTTAGCTTTAGGACATTTAAAAGCTTTAGAAAAATTAGAAACAAATCCAGGACTTGTTACTTATAACTTAGGAACAGGAAAAGGATATAGCGTTTTAGACATGGTAAAAGCTTTTGGTAAAGCTTGTGGACACGAAATTCCATATAAAATAGTAGAAAGAAGACCAGGAGATGTAGCTATGTGTTATGCTGATCCAACAAAAGCTAAAACTGAATTAGGTTGGGAAGCTAAATATGATTTAGATAGAATGTGTGCTGACTCTTGGAGATGGCAAAGTAACAATCCTAACGGATACAACGATTAATAATATTATTAAAATAGTCAGATTTTTTTCTGGCTATTTTTTTATACAGAAATAAAATAATTACAAAAAAGAAAAAAATAAAAAATTTTTAAAAAAAGTGTTGACAAAATCAAAAAACTATATTATAATTAAAACATAAATGAAACAATTACAAATTTAAAAAATAAAGTTTAGGATCAAGATTATTAGGAG
>OGRS01000667.1_pt1 | contig 29294 bp, 29 predicted proteins | sample 1553561 | NCBI WGS metagenome assembly OGRS01 (sample SAMEA2580103, study PRJEB22360) | human gut metagenome | biome: human gut; feature: human-associated habitat; material: faeces | place: Denmark | collected 2008/2010
CTAATATGAAGTTTGAAGAGTTTATCTAAAAATTATAATATATATAAATAAAAAGGATGATGGAAACATCATTATATAACTTAAGATAAGAAAGGGGTAAAAAAGTGAATAACATTTTAAAAATTTACAAAGATGATATTAAAAAAATATTTACTAATTCCGTAAGGAATAAAATTTAAAAGTGTTATTTGCATTAAAACTAAAAAATCATTTTCAAAAATATTTTCTATTTTTTTCCAGATAAAATTTAAAAATTTCATTTTCATATCACTCTCCAAAGCTTAATCACGGAATTATACCACTTTTTTTTTTTTTGTCAATGAGTATTATTTTAAAACAAAATAAAAAAAGTTACTGTGATTTTACTTTCACAATAACTTTTTATTTTTTATCTATATAGATTATTCTCTTTTATAAACTCTATTAGTTTATCATCTAATATTCCGCTACAATCTTCATTATTTCTAAGTTTTTCTTTTATTTCAGTAGAAGATATATCAAAATATTCATTTTCAAATTCTATTATTTTATCTGAGTCAATCTCACTTACATAACCTTTTCTTCTAAGTATAACAACAGTTGAATTTTCTAAGATCTCTTCATAATTTTTCCATTTTGTAAAATATGCAGCTGAATCTCCACCGATTATCTCAAAATACTCATTATCTTTTCCATAAATTTCCATAATCTCATTTAAAGTTTTATATGTATAAGATATTTCATCTTTTTCTATCTCGATTTTAGAGATTTCAACCTTGTCCAAACTTCCAAAAACAATATCACACATCTCATATCTTAGGATATTATCTGAAAGATTATTTTTTCCGTGAGAGGCACGTCCCACAGGAATAATCAAAAGTTTATCCAAGTTTAAATTTTTTATTGTATAATAAGCTACACTTTTATGTCCAAAATGGGGAGGATCAAAACTTCCCCCATAAATTCCTATTCTCAATGTTCTATCTCCATTATACTTTTTATTAATTCTTCCTCTGTTCTAGCAGTTTTTATATTATCTCTATTTTCTTTTTCTCTAAAAATTCTAGCAATACTTGACATAACCTTTAGATACTCTTGTCCTTTCTCTTTTGGTCCTCCAACAAGAACAACCACTTTTATAAGTTCTCCATCAATAGCCCCAAAATCAACTGGAGTTTCTAAAAGTGCGATACTTACTACAAGATCTTTTACCCCTTCACATCTTGTATGTGGCATAGCAATCCCCATTCCTATACCAGTACTTCCGATTTTTTCTCTTTCCATAATATTTTCCAAGAATATTTTTTTATCAATGACTAAGTCTGTATTTTCATCAATTAAATTTACTATTTTTTCTAGTATCTCGTCTTTAGTATTCTTTCCCCTAATAATTTTTATTAATTTTTCATCAGTATATTTAACCATTTTTCTCCTCTTATTTCATAAGAATTTCAAAAACCTTCTCTTCAATATCTGTTAATTTTTCAAGATTATCTGTATTTTCAATTTTATTCATTCTAGAATTTAAAATACTTAAATAAATTTTTTCATTTTCATAAATTTCTTCTTCTAAAACTTTCAAATATCCTACTACTTTTAATCCATTTTTATTTTTATATTTTTCTAAACTGTTTTTAACTCTTTCTTTTAAACTTTCTTTTGTAATTCCCTCTGCTACTTGAATATTTTCATATTCATATAGATCAAATCTAGCTTTTATTATATAAGACATTACATAATAGAAAACTTCTAAAGAATATCCATATTTTTCAAAATATTTTTTCATTGAATAGATATAGATTGTTTTTTCAAAATCCATATTATCCATTAAAACTATCTCAGAGATATATTTAAAAAATTCTTTTTCATCTCTTTTGTAAAGTTCATATAGATATTTTATAGCATATTCAACTTTTCCATTTATGATAAGTTTTATTATATTTTTTTTCATTGTTATAGTATCTATATTTTGTATTCTACTTAAAGATTTTTCTTTTAATGAATCTTGCTCTGAAAAATCTATAAGCTCATAAAAATATCTTAAAAACTTTTCATCGTCTTCTTCAAAAACTGACATAGTCAAAAGATAATTTCCAGTTTTTCTTTTTATTCTTCCATTTTCATCAATTGTGAAAAAAGCTCTTTTATTTGTAGTATGGATAAGTTGTCTAACAAATTTTTCTCTTGATTTTTCATCTTGATTATAAATTTTTTCTAACTCTACAAATAAATTCTCCCCTTTAAAATCTTTTAGGTTTGATATATTATTCATTTGTTTCTCCTCTCAAACACTCTAAAGTATTGTCCTCTAGTATATCAAATTCTATTTTTAAAACAAATAGTTTTTCTATATTTATGTCTTTTGGTAATTTTACCATATCTTTTTCAGTAGTTATTATATATTCTGCTTTCATATCTTTAGCTCTTTTTTCTATAAGAGCGATATCTTTTTTGTTAAAGCTGTGATGATCCAAAAAATCCACTCTCTCTATATAGGCAGGATCAAGAGAAATAACTGTTTTTTCAAAATTAAGAGGATTAGCAAGTCCTGAAAAAAGTAAAACCCTCTTCCCCTTTACCCAAAACAGCGGTTTCATATTTCCTTTCATATCATACAGGGCTTTTATTCCGTGAACTGCTACCGAAACAGGTTTTTTATATCTCACTTTTAAAAATCTTTTTATAACTTTTAAATCTTCTTCTGACACAAGATCTGATTTTGTGATTATAAATTCTGAGGCTCTTTTTGCACCACTACTAAAAGCCTCTCTTAAAGTTCCCTTTGGAAGTAAAGCTCTCCAACCAAAAGGATTTGTCGCATCAACTAAAACTATATCCCAATTTCTAAAAAACTTTCTATGTTGAAATCCGTCATCTAGAAGAATAGTATCTGCATTAAAAACTTTTTTCGCAAGTTTTGCTGCCTCATATCTATCTCTTCCTACAACAACTGGAACTTTTAAATTAAGGGCGTGGCTATATGGCTCATCTCCACTTTCTTTTGAACTAACAAGAATTTTCTTTCCGTCTGATACAACCAGTGGGTCAACTTTTCTTTTTCCTCTATAACCTCTAGAAACTACAACTACTTTTTTTCCCTGCTCTTGTAATTTTTTTGCAAAATATTGTACAGCTGGAGTTTTTCCTGTTCCCCCAACTGTGATATTTCCTATACAAATTACAAAAAGATCTTCTATTTTTTTTATTTTAAAAATTTTCCTATCATAGAGCCAGTTTCTCAGGCTCGTAACAAGATAATATATATATGATAATAATTTCATTTTTTCCTCTTCAATATCTTTATTTATATGCTTTCTATATTTTACCCTTAATTTACATAAAAATCAAAGAAAAATTTTATTTTATTATACAATTTTTTATTAAAGTTTAACAGGGACTATTTTTGAGATACCGATTTTCTTATTCATAGTAACTCCAAATATACTATCAGACGATCTCATAGTTTCTTTATTATGTGTTATTAGAATGAATTGAGATTTATCTGTAAACTCTTTTAATTTTCCAATAAGCTTTTTAGTATTTTTTTCATCAAGAGCTGCCTCAATCTCATCAAGGAATGTAAATGGACTTGGCTTATACATAAATATTGCCATAATAAATGCTATCGCCACCATTGATTTTTCTCCACCAGAAAGTAAAGTTAGAGATTGTCTTTTTTTATTTCTAAATTTTACAAAAATCTCTACTCCACAGTTTTCAAAATCTTCCTCGTTAGATAGTGTTAGACTTCCCTCAGAGTTATCAATAGTTTCCATACACATTTGATTAAAGTTATTATTTATATTGTTGTATGCGTCAAAAAATCTCTCTCTTATGGAGTTTCCAATATCTTCTATTATCTCAAGAAGAGAACTTCTACTTGCTTCTAAATCCTCTTTTTGTGATTTTATAAAATTATATCTTTCATCAAGTTCCTTAAACTCTTCCACAGCCAAAAGATTTACACTTTCAAAATCTTTTAATTTATTATTTAGATATTTTACTCTATCCACTGAAGATTTGTAAATACTTTCTTCAATAGTTTTTATTGGAATATTTTCCATTCCAGCAAGAGTTTCCTCAAAATAATTTATTTTTTCCTCATATTGTGAAAGTTTTTCCCTTTCTGTTACTCTTTTTTCTTCCTCTTTATATTTTTTTCCCTCAATATCTTTTATAAGACCTATAAGTTCCTTTTCTTTTATTTGAAGAAGTTGTTCCTTTTCATCAGCCACTCCAAGCTCTTTATTTTCCTTTTCAAATTGTAACTCTTTTTCCTCTTTGTTTTTTTCTATATCCACCAGATTTTTTTTGATATTTTCTATCTCTAATTTTAATTTTTCTAATCTTTCAACAGCTTGAACTTTTTCATTTTCTAGCTCTTTCTTTTCAGTTTGGTTTTTCTCCATATCATTTTCAATCTGAGTGTTTCTATCTTTACTATTTAGATATTTTATTTTTATATCTGAGTATTCTATTTTTATTTTATCAACATTTTCTCCAAGAGTAGATACCTCTTTTGATTTTTCATCAATAGATTCTCTAATTTCTTTTGTATTCTTTTCCAAATTTTCTCTATTTTCTGTTGATTCTTTTATTCTTTTATTATACTCTCTTATGTAATTTTCTTCCTCTTCTTTTTCAGTTAGAGATACTTTTTTCTCTTTTTCAAATCTTTCAGACTTAGATTTTAGATTTTCAAACTCTTCTGTATAATTTTTAATATTTTTTCTAATTGCAGTATTTTCACTATCAAGATTTTGAGTTCTAGTTTCTAGTTCTGATAGTTTTTCACTATTTTCCTCTAGATATTTTTTTATCTTTCCAATTCTTTCAGTTGAGTTTGAGATTATCTCCTCTAATCTTCTCATCTCTTTTCTTCTTTCAAACATTTGAGAGATAGCTGAGTTTTTATTTTCTCCCCCTGTAATTCTACCACTACCACTTATCAATTCTCCAGAAAGACTTACAATATTACCAGAAAAAATATTTTTCTTAGAGATTGCAATAGCTATATCTATATTTTCCACTATCAAAAGATTTCCAAGAACCATATCAATTATTTTTTGATATTTAGGATTAAACTCCACAAGTTCAGACCCTCTTCCTATTACTCCATCAAATCTCGGAATATCTTTTTTAGCAAAAGTTTTTATTGTGTCAAGAGCCAAGAAAGAGGCTTTACCCACCTTTCTCTCTTTTAAAATCTCTATACATTTTTTAGCAATTCCACTATTTTCTACAACTATATCTTGAAGATTTCCTGCAATAGATGCCTCAATAGCTTTTTCAAATTTTTCAGGAATATTTATTATAGAGATTAAAGCTCCCTCTACACCTTTCATTCCAAGGTTAAGAATTTCTTTAACTCCCTTATAAAATCCCTCATTATTTTCTTCAAATCTATGAATGCTATTATATCTATCTTGAGCTTTTGTAACATCTAGTTCACTTTTTCTAAGCTCGTCGTTAGCTCTATTTATTTTTATACTTATATCACTTATATTTTTTTCACATTCACTTTGATTTTTTTCATTTTCTTTTAAACTATTTTCAGAATTTTCTTTATTTTTCTTAGTTTCTTCCAAAAGAGTTTTATTTTCTAAGATTTTTTTCTCTATCTCTTGTAGTTCGTGAGCTAAATTATTAATTCTTGCTGTACTTCCCTTAACTCTTTTTTCTGAGCTTTCTATTTCGTTATCATATTGAAGTTTTGTCACTTCAAAATCAAGAATCTGTCTTTTTTTAAGTTCAATCTCTTTTTCTAGAGAACTTTTTTTATTTTCAAGAGAGTTTATCTCTTTTTCTAGTTCTCCTACTTTTATTTCACTAGTTTCTAAAAAAGATTTTAAATTCTTTTTCTCTTCCAAAAGTTTATTATACTCTTCTTGATTTTTTAGGATTTTATCTTTAAAGCTTTCAATTCTCTCGTTTCTTTCTTTTTCTTCTCTCTCAAATCCCTTTTCTCTCTCAAGAAGTTTTGCCTTCTCTTTTTCAAAATCATTGATTATATTTTTTAGATCTTCATTTTTACTCATTAGTTTTTCAATAGTTTCTTTTACAAAGGATATATCTTTTTTTACTTGTTCTATCTCTTGCTCTTTAGATTTTTTTTCATTTTCTATTTTTTCAAGATTTTCAACAAGCTCTTGCTCTCTAGCCTTTGATTTTTCAAAAAGATTTTTGTTTCTAGCTAGTTCAAAAGTAAAAACTCCCTTATTCAGAGAATCTCTTTCATCTTTTATCTTTAAAAATTCCAAAGCTTTTTCAGCTTGTTTTTTTATTTTGGCTCTATGTTCCCCTGTTTCTGTCAAAATCAAATCTATTTTTTCAACTTCGTTTACTACATTGGCTAGTTTTTTTTCAGACTCTATTTTTCTAATCTGATATTTTTTTACTCCTGCAGCCTCTTCGATTATCTCTTTTACCTCTTTTTTAGAAGATGAGATTATTCTCTCAACTTTTCCTTGACCGATTACAGAGTAAGCAGACTTTCCAATACCAGTATCCATAAACATATCACTTATATCTTTAAGTCTTGCTTTTTTATCATTGATTAAATATTCATTTTCTCCATTTGTGTAGATTTTTCTTGTAACTTTTAGAGTGTCTTCATCAGTTGGAAAATATCCATCTTTATTGTCTATAAAAAGAGAAACCTCAGCACTGTTGGCACTTTTTTTAGATTCTCCACCAGAGAATATTATATCTTTACTCTCTTTAGCTCTTATATTTTTATATGATTGTTCTCCTAGCACCCAAAGGATAGAATCTAATATATTAGATTTTCCCGACCCATTTGGTCCTACTATTGATGTAATTCCTCCAGTAAAATCTATTTTTATTCTTTCACCAAAAGATTTGAATCCGTATATCTCTACTCCCTTTAAATGCATATTATCTCCTCATATACTACAATATATATTTATCTAAATTTTCTTCCTCTGTATCAGATTTTAAAATTTTATCAACCATTTTTTTATCTATATTTACTTTTTTCTTTTCTTCATATGGAGCTTCAAACATCACATCTCTAAGTATCAACTCAATTACCCCTGCAAGTCTTCTAGCTCCGATATTTTCAACATTACAGTTTTGGTCATAAGCGTACTCAGCTATTTTTTCTATGGCTGTTTTAGAAAAATTTAATTCCACATTGTCAACAGCTAATAAACTTTTATATTGCTCAATAAGATTACAATCTATATCTGTTAAAATTTTTACAAAATCTTTTTGTGTCAAATCTTCCATCTCTACCACAAGAGGAAATCTTCCTTGAAGTTCTGGCATAAGATCAGAAAAACTTGCCTCACTAAAAGCTCCCGCTGCTATAAATAAAATATGCTCAGTTCTTACAGCACCAAATTTTGTCATAACTGTAGTTCCTTCAATAATTGGTAAAATATCTCTTTGAACTCCTTGTCTTGATACTTCTCCTCTTCCTGCATTATTTGTGGCAGCTATCTTATCTATCTCATCTATAAAAATAATTCCATTTTCCTCTACTCTTTTTATAGCTTCCATTCCTATCGCTTCATTATCAAGATTATTTTCAATCTCTTTATTAATTATCATAGTGATAGCATCTTTTACTTTTACCTTAGATTTTTTAGGCTTTTTATTTTCCCCAAGGCTCATAACATTTTGTAAAACATTTTCTATATCATTTCCCTCAGAATATCCCATAATTTCTATTATAGGACCTCTTTGTTCATATTGACTTTTATCCATCTCAACAATTGCATCGTCAAATTTTCCTGATTTTATATGTTCTACAAGATTATTTTTAAATTCATCATCTAAAGTATCAAGATTGTTTATAAGTTTTGCTACTTTTTCAACAGCCAAATCATAATATTTCTCTCTTAACTTTTCTGTTTCTTCTGATTTCACTCTTTTTACTGTAAGAGCCACTATATCTTTTATAATGCTCTCTACATCTTTTCCTACATAACCAACTTCAGTATATTTAGTAGCCTCTACTTTTAAAAATGGAGAGTTAGTTATTTTTGCAAGACGTCTTGCAAGTTCTGTTTTCCCAACTCCTGTTGAACCCATAAGAATTATATTTTTAGGAGTTATCTCTTTTCTCATATTTTCATCTTTTATATTTTGTCTTCTATATCTATTTCTTAAAGAGATAGCCAAATTTTTCTTAGCTTCATCTTGAGAAACTATGTATTTATCAAGTTCTTTTACAATTTCTCTTGGAATCATTTTTCCCTCCCACTATAAAAAAAGCTAACTTACTAGCTAGCTTATTTTAATATCTCATCTAGATTTTTCTTTAGCTCTGCTAAAGCTTTTGCTCTATGGCTTATCTGATTTTTAAAATCTTTCATCTCTGCTGTTGTTTTTCCATATTCTTTCATATAGAAATGTGGATCATAACCAAATCCATATTCTCCACGAGGTTCATCTATTATCTCTCCACAAACCTCTCCATAATAACTATATGTTTCACCAGTAGGTTTAGCAAGAGTTATTACACATACGAATTTTGCTCTTCTATCTTCGATACCTTTTAAATTTTCTATAAGTTTTTTATTATTTTTTTCATCAGTGGCATTTTCTCCAGAATATCTTGCAGAGTAAACTCCAGGAGCTCCACCTAAAGCATCAACACAAATTCCTGAGTCATCAGCTATTGTTACCATATTAGTAAATTTTGCAATCTCTAACGCTTTTTTCTTTGAGTTTTCTTCAAAAGTTGTTCCGTCTTCCACAACTTCTGGAATTTCTATTCCATCTTTTATTGAAAGAATTTCTATATTTTCCATTGAAAAGATTTTTTTAATCTCTTCTATTTTATTTTTGTTTCCTGTTGCTAAAAATATTTTCATTTTTTTACCTCACCTATTTAGAAAATTCCTCTTCTAAATTTTTATTTTGAATTTCAAAAAGGTCATTTATTCCTTTTTCAGCTAAATCAAGAAGTGTGTTAAGTTCCGCTCTTGTATAAGTAGCTTCTTCTCCTGTTCCTTGAACTTCTACAAATTCTCCTCTATCATTCATAATTACATTCATATCAACTTCTGCTGCTGAATCTTCACTATATTTTAAATCTAGCATAGGTGTTCCACCAACAATTCCAACACTTATAGCAGCTATTTTAGATTTTATTGGATTTTCTTCTAAAACCCCATTTCTTACCATTCTTTCTATTGCCATTGCAAGAGCGATATATCCACCTGTTATAGAAGTAGTTCTTGTTCCTCCGTCAGCTTGGATTACATCACAGTCTATTGTTATTGTTCTTTCTCCTATTTTATCTAAATCTATACAAGCTCTTAAAGCTCTACCAATAAGTCTTTGGATTTCCATTGTTCTTCCAGAAAGTTTTCCCTTAGCTGATTCTCTTTGAGTTCTCTCTCCAGTAGCTCTTGGTAACATTGAATATTCAGCTGTTATCCAACCTTTTCCTGTATTTCTTAAAAATGGTGGTACTTTGTCTGAAACTGACGCTGTGCAGATTACTTTTGTATTTCCACAAGACATAAGTACAGATCCTTCAGCGTGAATTGTATAATTTCTTATACATTCTACTTTTCTAGTTTCATCTATTTTTCTTCCATCTTCTCTTATTACTTCGTTCATTTTTTCACCCTCTAATTTTCTGATTTATTATATTGAATATTATATAATTTTGCATATAATCCATTTTTTGCAAGAAGTTCTTCGTGTTTTCCTATCTCTTTAACTTCTCCTTTTTCCATAACAACTATTTTGTCAGCAGAAATTATTGTTGAAAGCCTGTGAGCTATTACAAAAGTTGTTCTTCCTACCATTAATTTATCAAGTGCCTCTTGTACAAGTTTTTCTGATTCTGTATCAAGAGCTGATGTAGCCTCATCAAGTATCATTATAGCTGGATTTTGAATTAAAGCTCTAGCTATAGCGATTCTTTGTTTTTGTCCACCAGAAAGTAATACTCCTCTTTCTCCTACTTCTGTATCAAATCCTTTTTCTAAATCTTTTATAAAATTATAAGCATTTGCCATTTTTGAAGCTTCAACTATCTCCTCAAAAGATACTCCCTCTTTTCCAAAACCTATATTATCGGCTATTGTTCCACTAAATAAAAATGTATCTTGAGGTACCATTCCAATATATTGTCTATATTGTTTCAAAGAATATTCTCTTACATCAGTTCCGTTTATCTCTATGCTACCTTCTTCAATATCATAAAATCTTGGAAGAAGATTTACTATTGTAGTTTTTCCACTTCCACTACTTCCTACAAAAGCTACAACTTCACCTTTCTTTACAGAAAAACTTACACCTTTTAAAACTTTTGTTTCACTATTTGGATAAGTAAATCCTACATTTTTAAACTCTATGCTATCAACTTCACCACTAAATTTTTTAGGTTCTTCTATAAAACAATCCACTTCAGGTTTAATTTTAAATATTTCCATTACCCTATCACCAGATGGGATAATTTCATAAAGCTCACTGTTTCTTCTAATAAATCTTTTAAGTGGTTGTTGCATAAGTCCAGCTGCTGTTAAAAAAGATATTAAATCCCCAGGAGTAAAATCTTTTAGATAAATTATTGCATAACCACCATAAGCGGCAATTAATACAAGCATTAAAGCTGTTAAAATCTCATTGATTGGAGATATTTTAGCTTTTATTTTAGCAGCTTGATAGATTTTTTTCATCTCTGTCTCTGTTACATCTTCATAATTTTCTATAATTTTATCAATTTTATTAAATCCTTTTATAACTTGAATACCTGCTAAAGATTCTTGCATAAAAGCTGTTGCCTCTCCAATAGTATCCTGTCTTTCTTTACCACTTCTTTTCATTTTTCTAGTGTATTTTTTTACCATTCCGAAAATTGCTGGTGCCACTATTAAAGCTATAAAAGAAAGTGTTATATCCAACTGAAACATTCTTATTAAAAATGCTGAAACAGCTATGATCTCTCTTACCATATCAAATAAAAGAAATCCTATTCTTCCAAGACTCGAAGAATCTCCAGAAAGTCTGGCCATTATATCTCCAAGTTTATTTTGAGTAAAAAAAGACATAGGAAGATGTTCTAAATGTTTAAATATATCTATCTTAACCTCTCTTCTTATTTTTTCACTTAGATAAACAGAGGTTGTTTCTGCATAATAAGCTGAAAGAGCTTTTATCATTGTAGTCAGAAATATTCCTCCACCTACAATTACCATCATCTTTCCATTTTTTGATATTAAGACATCATCAACCAAATATTTTGATAACCAAGCTGGTACCGCCCCCATAGCTGATGAAATGACTGATAAAAGTAAAGTTCCAAAAAGCCATTTTTTATATTTAAAACTATACTTTACAAAGCCCCCTAAAGCATCACTGCTATATATTTTCGCTATTTTATCCTTGAACATATTTATTTCCTTTCAAAATATAATCCCCATAATTTTTTGTTATCTCTTTACCGTAAAGTTTTTTTCTTATTTCCTTTATATCATTTTTGATACTATTTATATTTTCTAACATATATTTTATCTTCGATAAAATATTTTTCTCATTACAGTCTTTTCCAATAAGTTCTGGATAAACCTCTTTATTTTCTGTTAAGTTTGGCAAAGATATATATTTTAATCTTAATATATATTTACCTATTAAATAGTTTAATAAAGTTACTTTATAGACTACCACTGCAGGTAATCCCATAATAGCAAGCTCTAAAGTAACTGTTCCTGAAGCTGCCACAGCTATTTTAGATTTTTTTACACAATTTTCTAAGCTCTCTTCAGAAATTTCTAAATTTTTATATTTTGTTAAATCATAACTTACCCATTTAAAAGTTTTTTTATCTGGTAACTTCAATAAAAAGTTTTCCTTTTTATTATTTTCTACCAAATCAAGCATCACTGGTAAAAGTGATGTAACCTCTTGCTTTCTACTTCCAGGTAATAAAAGTATCTTATCTCCTTCAGTTTCTACAAGGGGATATTTTTCTATAAATGGGTTTCCATAATAGACAACATCTATCCCATATTTTTTATAAAACTCCACTTCCCAAGGAAAAATTACCATAATATGGTCAGCAAGTCTTAATTTTTTTATTCTTCTTTTCCCCCAAATCCAAAGTTTTGGTGGAATATAATAATAAACTTCTACTTGTGGGAGCATCTCTTTTATAAGTTTTAGAAACTCTAAATTAAACCCTCCATAATCAACAAGTATCACTTTTTCTATATTTTTTTCTCTGATAAATTCTATATATTCATAGGCTTTTTTCTTTAGAAAACTATATTTTTTTAGAGCTTCTAAAAAACCCATTATTGCCAACTCTTTTATATCAAAAACAGATTCTACACCTAAAGCTTTACAATGCTCTCCTACTACTCCATAAAACTCTATATTTTTATCTATTTCCAACATATTTTTTATTAAATAAGAAAGGTGTAAATCTCCAGATACTTCTCCAGTTGATACAAATATTTTCATAAATTTACCTCTAAATTTTATTTTATTCCCACAATAAATATATTGTGTTCATCTGCCAATTTTATAGCTTCCTCTTGGTCTGTAAATATCATTTTTTTAGCTTCCCCAACTACTCCACGAGCTTTTATTTTTACCAAAGTTTTTATAGTTTCTACTCCAATTGTAGGAATATCCACCCTAGCATCTTGTTGAGGTCTTGACATTTTTACTACTATACAACCTTCACCACCAAGTTCTCCTCCTCTTAGTATTGCTTTATCAGTTCCTTCCAAACCTTCCAAAGCCACCACAGAAGAATCTTTACATATTACAGTTTGACCAGCGTCCACTTCACTTAAAGCTTTTGCTGCTTCTTTTCCTATTTTTATTGTGACTAAATCCTCTTCACTTGGCATAGATTTTGTGTAACATTTTTTTTCAAACATTATTTTTTTTAGAAAGAAATTTTGTGGGATAACAGAAATTCCATTTAATTTAAAAAATGCTATAACTCCAAAAAGGAGAGTTTCATCTTTTTTATCTGGAAGATTATCAAGAATTTTCTCTCCGAATTTGTCAAATTTTACATTTTTAAAAACATACTCTTTTTCTACTTTTCCGAGCATAATAACCTTTTTAATATTGGATTTGATAAAATATTTTGTAATCTCTCCTACCTGACCAATATTAAAACTTTTATAATTTTTATGAGATTTTATCTCACTGACTACTGTATCAAAAAGACCTATTGGAAAAAATTCTATATTTTTATCTTTTTCTATCTCTTTCATAATTGAATATGGCAATCTTCCATTTCCAACTATTACTCCCACTTTTTCCATTATTTTGCAATCCCCCGTTTACTTTGAGATATAAAGTTTACAAGATTCATTACATTTTTACTTTCACTATATGTTTCTTCAAGCTGTGCTAAAGCTTCTTTTAAAGGTAGACCTTTTCTAAATAAAACTTTATAGGCTCTCTTTAAATCTAAAAGTTCTTCGTCTGTAAATCCTCTTCTTCTTAATCCTATATTATTAAGTCCCACTGGAATTGCTTTATTTCCATCAGCTAAAATAAATGGACATATATCTTGTGTAACTGCTGAAGCTCCTCCGATCATTGCGTGATCTCCAATTTTACAAAATTGATGAACACCTGTCAGTCCTCCAACTATTACCCAGTTTCCTATCTCTACGTGACCTGCTAATGTTGCAGCATTTGAGAAAATACAATTATCTCCAATTATTACGTCATGTGCCACATGAACATAAGCCATTAAAAGATTATTATTTCCTATTCTTGTTTCCCATTTGTCGTCTGTTCCTCTATGAATAGTTACAAATTCTCTAATTGTATTATTATTTCCTATTATAGTTTTTGTAGGCTCTCCCTTATACTTTAAATCTTGAGAAGCTTTTCCTATAGAAGCAAATGAATAAATAGTATTATTTTCTCCTATCTCTGTTATTCCTTCAATAACTATATGAGATTGTAAAGTTGTATTATTTCCTATTTTTACATCTTTTCCTATTATGCAAAAAGGACCTATTTTTACATTTTCGCCTATAACTGCTCCCTCTTCTATTATTGATGTACTGTGTATTTCAGTCACATTAATTCCCCCATTCTAAGTTATTTATCCATTATGCTAAAAGTAAATTTTACCTCTGTAACTACTTTCCCATCTACTTTAGCTACACCTTCTGCTTTTATAATATTTCTTCTTTGTTTTATAATTTGTGCTTCATATATTAATTGATCCCCAGGTCTTACTGGAGCTTTGAATTTTACTTCATCAAGAGCTGCGAAGTAAGGAACTTTATCTTTTCCATCATCTCCAGCTAATTCAAAAACTAAAACTCCTAAAGCTTGTGCTATTCCTTCAACTATTAAAACTCCTGGAAGAATAGGATGTCCTGGAAAATGACCTTGGAAACAAGCTTCATTTATTGTTATATTTTTTAATCCTATTACTTTATTATTTTCTCTATCGATATCTACTATTCTATCTACTAATAAAAAAGGATATCTGTGTGGGATTCTTTCCATTATTTCATTAACTGTTAACATTTATTAACCTCCGAGTTTTTTCTATACTATATTATACTATATTGTATATTTTTTTTGTAGATTTTTTCTTCGTTTCTTAAAATATTTTTTCAAATTATAAATTTTTTATTAAATTTGCAAACTCTATATCAAGAGCGTGACCAGCTTTTATTGCTATTATATGCCCCTTTATAGGTCTATTTAAAACTTTTAAATCTCCTATAATATCTAACATTTTATGTCTAACAAATTCATCTTCATATCTTAATCCATCTGGATTTAATACTCCGTCTTTTTTAATAACTATTGCATTTTCTAAAGTTCCACCTAAAGCAAGATTATTTTTCTTTAGATACTCTATCTCATAATCAAATCCAAAAGTTCTTGCAAAAGATATCTCTTTTTTATAATTTTCTAAATTAATCTCAGTTTCTAACATTTGAGATTTTAAAAATGTATGGTCAAACTTTATTGTATAAGTTAGTTTATATCCGTCATAAGGAAGAGCAATTACATATTTATCTCCTTTAGCAAGATAAACTGGCTCTTTTATTTCTATCTCTTTTACATCTTCATCTAGTTCTTTTATTCCTACTTTTTCTATCTCTTCAATAAAAGTATGAGAACTTCCGTCACAAATAGGTAGTTCATTATCGCTTAATTCTACAACCAAGTCTGTTATTTCTAAAATATATAGAGCTGATAAAAAATGTTCTATTGTATAAACTGCTGCTCCAAATTCATTTTTTAAATTTGTTCCTCTTGTTAAATCAAAAGTATTATCTATCTGAAGAGCTATCTCATTTTTTCCCTCTTCTAAATCTGTTCTTCTAAATATTATCCCACCTTTTTCAGCTGGAATCAGATGAAGTTTTATATTTTTTCCTTTATGAAGTCCTATTCCTTCATAAAAAATCTCTTGATTTATAGTTTTTCTTTTCATCAATTTCCTCCTATTTTTTTAGAAATTTACCTGCTAATATCAATGCTATATCTTTTGTACCATCAACAAATTGTACACTTACTTTCTTTTCATTTATTCCTACTACTTTTCCAAGTCCATATTTTATATGAGTAACCTTGTCCCCTATATTATATGGTAATTTCTTCATATTTTCAATTGATTGTTTTAATTCTTTTGTATTTGCAAAAGTATTTAAAGATTTTTTAGCTATTTTATCATAAATTTTATCTTCTACACTTTTCTCTTTAATTGTGTGAGTATTTTCTTCTTTTTCTATAAGATCTAGAGAAATTTCATTTATAAATCTTGACGGAGTTCTCCAATCCTCTCTTCCATAAACATATCTTGAAGATGCAAAAGATATAAATAATCTTTCCTCAGCTCTTGTTATTCCTACATAACAGATTCTTCTTTCCTCTTCCAATTGATCTTGGTCTATTATTACTTTCATTGTGTTAGGAAAAACTTCATCTTCCATTCCAACTAAAAATACTACTGGAAACTCTAAACCTTTAGAGTTATGAATTGTCATTAATTTTACATACTCTTTTTGCTCGTCTAAATCATCAGTAGCACTGACTAAAGAAACATTTTCTAAATATTCTCTTAAAGTTAAATTTTCAACAATTTTTTCTAACTCCACTATTGAAGTTCTTAGCTCTTCTACGTTCTCTATTCTAGACTCATAATCTTCATAATTTGTTTCTAAATATTTTTTATATTCTGTCATCTCTAATAAATCATTAAAAAGTTCTGACACTGGAAGTTCTTGACTTTCCTCTATTAAGGTATCTATTATTTTAGTAAACTCTTTTATTTTTTCAACTGTTGTTTTTCCTATTCCTTCAACACTTTCTATATTTTTAAGTCCTTCGTAGTAAGTGATATTATTTTCATTAGCATAGTTTCTAATTTTTTCAACAGTTTTATCACCTATTTTTCTTTTAGGAACGTTTATTATTCTGTCTAGATTTATTCCGTCCATTTGGTTATTTACAACAGATAAATATCCTAAAATATCTTTTATCTCAGCTCTTTGATAGAATTGCATTCCACCAAAAATTTTATAAGGAATATTTTCTCTTAAAAATCCCTCTTCAAAAAGTCTTGATTGAGCGTTAGTTCTATAAAGGATTGTAAAATCATTATATCTTTTTCCAGATTTTTTAAGTTTTTGAATTTGCTCAATTACAAAACTTACCTCTTCTCTTCCATTGTCACAGTGTTTTAAAAGTATTAAATCTCCTGTGGCTTTTCTTGTCCATAGATTTTTTTCTTTAGAAGTTTTATTATTTTTTATAACAGAGTTTGCTGCCTCAAGAATTACTTTTGTAGAACGATAGTTCTCCTCTAGTTTTATAACTGTGGCATCTTTATAATCTTTTTCAAAATCCAAAATATTTTTTATATTCGCTCCTCTAAATCCATATATACTTTGGTTTTCATCTCCAACAACACAGATATTTTTATATTTTTGAGCTATTTTATTTACAATTTGATATTGAATGTTATTTGTATCTTGATATTCGTCTACCATTATATATTTGAATTTTTCTTGAACTTTTGTAAGAATTTCTTCATTATCCAAAAGTTTATTTGTATTTACTAAAATATCAGAAAAATCCATTCCATTATTATTTTTTAATTCTTGATTATATCTCACAAAAACTTCATAAACAACTTTTGCATTTCCATCATATTTATTTCCTGCTAAATATTCATCTGGAGAGATTCCGTCCTCTTTGTTACGAGAAATTATTGAAGCGATTCTTCCCTCTGTTAAATCTTTATCTTTTACTACCAATTGCTTAAGAATAGGTTTTATTATTCTTTTTTGATCATCAGTATCATAAATTGTAAAATTTGGATTATATCCTATTTTTGAGCTATAAATTCTTAAAAGTCTTAATCCAAAAGAGTGGAAAGTTGATAGCATAACTCTTTTTCCATCTTCTCCTATAAGATTTTCAACCCTCTCTTTCATCTCTTTGGCAGCTTTATTTGTAAAAGTAACTGCTAATATAGAGTAAGGAGAAATCCCCCTCTCCAATATCATATGAGCAATTCTATAAGTTATTGTTCTAGTTTTTCCAGAACCTGCTCCTGCTAAAATTAAAAGTGGTCCATCTATTTTTTCTCCAGCTTTTCTTTGCTGTTCATTTAACTGATCAAGTATGCTTTTCATTTCCTCTCCTTTTTAATCTAATAACGAATCTATATGAATCATAACTTCTTTCACTTCTTTAAAATCTGTCATTATTGACTCTTCCAAATTATCTGCAAGGCTGTGTGATGCATAAACTGTCATATTTTTATCAACTCTTATGTGCAAACTTAAAAATATTTTATCTCCAGAACGTCTCATATATATATCATGAACATTTTTTATATCTGTATTATGATAAATATATTCTTCTATCTCTTGAATAAAATCTTCCTCTTGTCTATCAAGGATTATATCTGAAACTTCAAATATTGTACTTACTCCCTCTTTTAAAATAAGTCCAGCAACAATAATACTAACTATTATATCAAAAATTGGAGATACATAGATTGAAAGTAAAATCCCTATAACTACTCCACTAGAAGATAATACATCACTTTTACTATCTCTTGCATCAGCTATTAATGCTGTATTCTTTGTAGCCTTTCCTATTTTCATTTTATAAAAGTACATTCCATATTTTACAACGATAGATACCATTGCTAAATATATTGTTGAAAAATTTGGAATAGCTGTATAATCTTTATTTAAAAGTTTTATCACAGCATCTTTTCCAAGCTCCACCCCCGTTATAACAACAAAAATTCCAACCATTATTCCTATTATACTTTCTATTTTTTCGTGACCGTATGGGTGGTCTTCATCTTCTGGCATATTACTAAAATGAATACCTAAAAGAATAGCTGTTGAACTTGCCACATCTGACAGTGAGTTAAATCCGTCAGCTAATAAAGCATTTGATTTTCCTTTTATTCCACCAAAAATCTTTATAACTGCCAAAAATATATTTAAAAATATTGAGCTTATAACTACTGCAAAGCCATCTTTTTTTCTTTTTGAATCCTCATATATATCAAGGACTATTTTTCCATCTTTTTCTTTAAATCTATATTTTTTCAAAAAAGATATAACTGTCTGTTCTCCACCTACATATTCAATCTCTCTTTTTCCATTCTTTTTGCTATGGTTTATAAAAAAGTTAATAAGTTTAGTTCCTGCTGATTTATATCTATCTTCTTTTCTTATAAAGATATTTTCTATCTTATATTTTTTATCCTCTTTCCAAGCAGAAATATATCCGATAGTTTCTTTATCCTCTTCCAATATTATACATTCAGCTTCATTTAATTTTGGAAGAAGTTTTTCCATTCTTTTAAAAGTATTTGTATATTTTTTTATTTCTTCTCCATATAAAACTTTATACATTTTTACTCCTCCGTAGTTATAAAAAAAAGGAGAAGTCTCCCTCTCCTTGATATACATATCAAAACCGTAAAAATGACTTTGAATCTACACCCGTAAACATACCTTAGTGCTGCTTCCTTCCAGACCTGACACGGTTCGATATCTTTACGCCATAAACCTCCATCACTCTCACGGCTTTAGTATTATATCATACATATTTTATTCAGTCAATAAAATATTCTATTTTTTCTTATTTTGAGATGCTTTTTCTATTCTTTTTATAGCTATTTCTCTCGCTTTTAAATATTGTTCTTGAGATATACATTGTTGAGCTTCGTACTGAGCTCTTATTTTATCCTTTAAAATATCAGCTTCAATATCTCCTATTTCATCAATTAAGTCATAAACTTTATCCCAGTTTTTTTCTATTCCAGCTAAAATATATTTATTTATTTCCAACTCCTTGCTCTTTTTATCAAGTAAAAGATAGTTACATTTATTTCTTGAGTTATTTATTATATCTTTAGCTTTTAGTATATTTTCTTTTGTTACTCCCACTTTGGCAAAATCTTCTTCTGTTATCATTCCTAAATTTTCACTGTTAGTATCTCCAAAAGATAAAGTTCCAAAAAGGATAGTAAATATTAGTATGTATTTCTTTAACATCTATTTTGCCTCCACTAAGATTGCATATTTAATACAAAATACTCATCTGTTTTTATTTCTGATTTATCGTGATTTGAGTTGACATTAAAATAATTGTCTATTGAATCATTGAAGTCTCTTTCTCTTGGAGCTTCTGCAACTCTTGATATTGTATATTCACCGATATTTTTTTCTAAAGTTTTTGACTCTGTACTTGGAATAAGATTATAAACAGAACCTGCAAATATTCCAACAACAAATACAGACATAGTCAGATAAGATTTCTTTTTATTTTTTTCTTTTTCTTCTTTTAATAATGTTTTATATACATTTAATCTAACTCTTTCCTTTGGCGTCATCACTTGTCCTCCTCTAAACTCTTCAAAGCTTTATAATAAATAGATTTTATAGTCGATATATTTCTTCCTTTTAAATCTGAAATTTCACGTAACTTATAACCATATACATCTTTCAACAACAATATTTCTCTTTCCTCTTTACTCAACTTTTTAAGATTTTCTTGAATTATCATAGGACTATTCAGATCACTATTGTCTTCTATATTTAAAATCTCTTCATTTAACTCTAAATCAATTTTCTTTTTCCTGAAGAAATCATAAGTTTTGTTGATAGCAATCCTATATATCCAAGTATAAATCTTACTGTCAGATCGAAACTTAGATAAATTTTTATAAACGCTCACGAATACTTCTTGAGCTATATCTTCCGCGTCTTCTGCATTTTTTACTGAGCCTAGGATTTTATAATAAATACGATCGAAATATTCATCATATATTTCATCAAAATCCATCTCTCTCCCCCTATATTAATTTTTAATCCCATCCAGTGCCGATTTGAAATTCAATTCTACACCTTCTTCCTTCTATATTTATTATTTTATCTTCATTCATTATAACTCTTCTGACTGTTTCATAGTCTTGCATTACGCTACCTGAGTCATCTTCATCATCAAAAGAGTGTCTTGAAAATAAGAGAGATAATCTATATTTTTCTTCTTCAATATATCTAAACCAATATTTCCCTTCTTTTACGTAATATTTAACTCCTGGTTTTATTTTTACATTATCGAGGTATACATGTTTTGTATATTGAGGATCATAATTAACTTGAAAGACATATCTGCCCTCTATTTTTTCCATAGCTATCTCATTGTTATAATCTTTTGGCAAAAGAGAATCCAAAGCTTTACAGCCACTGAGACTAGTTACAATTAATATTAATAATACTAAAATCCCTGCCTTTGCTTTCATAATTATACTCCTAAAAATTGATTTACTCTTTTGACTTATTTTTTTTTATTTTAGTTTAAAATTTTACAAAATTTCCTCTAACATTTTTCTAAGTTCTGGGATAATTTCTTCCTCTTTAACTTTTTTTACAATCTCTCCTTTTTTAAATAAAAGTCCCTCTCCTTTTCCACCAGCAACTCCTATATCTGCTTCTTTAGCTTCTCCAGGTCCATTTACAACACAACCCATAACAGCTATTTTTATATTTTTTTCTATATTTCCAAACTCTTTTTCAACTTTTTTAGCAAGTCCAATTAAATCTATTTGAGTTCTTCCACAAGTAGGACAAGAAACTATCTCTACTCCCTCTCTTAATCCTAAAACTTTTAAAATTTCTTTTGCCACTTTTATTTCTTCAACTGGATTTTCTGTCAATGAAACTCTTATTGTATTTCCAATTCCGTCAACTAAAAGACTTCCTATTCCGATAGCTGATTTTACTGTTCCTTGAAATTCTGTTCCAGCTTCTGTAACTCCTAAATGTAATGGATAATCAACAAGCTCTGATATTTTTCTATAAGCATCAACCATCATTTTTACATTACTAGCTTTTAGTGAGATTACAATATTATTAAATCCATATTTTTCTAAAAGATTAACGTGGTACATAGCACTTTCTACCATTCCATCAGCAGTTACTCTTCCATATTTTTCTAATATTTTTTTCTCAACAGAACCACTATTTACTCCAATTCTTATAGGAACATTTAATTCTTTTGCTTTTTCTACCACAAGTCTTACCTTTTCATCATCACCTATATTTCCAGGATTTATTCTAAGTTTGTCTATTCCATTTTCCATAGCTTTTAAAGCTAACTTATAATCAAAATGTATATCTGCCACAAGTGGAATATTTATTTGCTTTTTTATCTCTTTTATAGCTTCTGCTGCTTTTTCTGTGTTTACTGTAACTCTTACTAATTCACAACCAGCTTTTTCTAATTCTTTTATTTGAGCCACTGTTTTTTCCACATCTTCAGTGGGAGTATTTGTCATAGACTGAATAATAATAGGTTTTTCTCCGCCAATATATAAATTACCTATTTTTATCTCTCTTGTTTTTCTCATAATTAAAACACCTCTATATTTTATTTAGATTTTACAAAGATATTTTATCACATAACATGATATTATTCAAAAATTTATAGTTTTTTCTCTTTGACATATTTTTGACACATTGTACCGATATAATAAAGCCATCATAATATTTTCCCCATTAGTTATACTAATGAAAAGAAGCTATTCCCCCAGAAAGTAGCTTCTTTTTTATTTTGTAATATTTTTTTGATACTTTTTTATTGTGACACAGTTTTGACACATTTATTTAGTATAATTCGAGTATCATAATATTTCCCCATTAATTATATGGATGAAAAGGAAGCTATCCCCCCAAAAATAGCTTCTTTTTTATTTTTTTGTAATATTTAATATTTTTTCTAATTTTTTATTTTTGACATATTAGTGACATATAACACCTCTATAATAAATGCATCATAATATTTTCCCCATTAGTTATACTAATGAAAAAAAGAAGCTATCCCCCCAGAAAATAGCTTCTTTTTTATTTACATTTTTTTATAATTCTAATTTTAAATCTCCGTCTTTTATTAAATTTTTCTTTCTCATTATATGAGCAAATAAAAGTGTTAATACTGCTGGTAATATAATATGTAAAAGTAAAATTGTAAGATAAAGATTTGTTCCCCCTCTTCCAATCTCTTCCATTGTACCAACTGTGGCGATTTGTCCAACTAAACCACAAGTTCCCATTCCAGAACCTATAGGACTATTTTCCATTTTAAATATTATTGTAGCCACTGGTCCAAGTACTGCTGAAGCAAGTGTAGGTGGAATCCAAATTTTCCAATTTCTAATTATATTTCCCATTTGAAGCATTGATGTTCCAAGTCCTTGAGCTGCAAGTCCACCAAATCCATTTTCTTTAAAACTCATCACGGCAAATCCAACCATTTGACAACAACAACCAACTGTAGCTGCTCCCCCTGCAAGTCCGCTTAATCCAAGCATCATACAAATAGCTGCACTACTTATAGGTAAAGTTAAAGCTATTCCCATAAGAACTGAGATACAAATTCCCATATAGAATGGTTGTAAATCTGTTGCTACCATTATAACTTTACCAAAAGATGACATTATTCTTGCAACTGTTGGTCCTATTAATTCTCCTGCCAACATTCCTGTTAAAATTGTAAGAACCGGAGTTAAAATTATATCTATTTTTGTTTCTTTAGATATTAATTTTCCTATTTCTACTCCAACTATTGTACCAAAAAAAGCTCCTACTGGTCCACCAACTTTATTTCCAAAAGCTCCTGTTATTGTAGAAGCAAACAGAACAAGTCCTGGTGCTTTTAAACCATATGCTATTGAAACTCCTATTGCTGGTCCTGTCATTTGCATAGCAAGTGGTGATACAACTTCAACTAAATAACTAATATTTAATTTTATTCCCACTGTTTTTAAAATAGTTCCCACAAGTAGCGATGAAAAAAGTCCCATTGCCATATTACTCATTGCAACTATCAAATACCTTTCTGTACTAAAGATAACATCTTTTTTTCTTAAAAATTCTCTTACTCCCATTTTTTCTCCTTTTTTCTGTCTTGTCAGATGTATATGCTAATTGTTATTATATATTTTTTTATAAACTTTTGCAAATTCTTTTTAATTTTCTTAACTTTTTTAAACTTTTTTTATAAAAAATATGTCTTATTAAAAAAAGATATCCTCTTTTTTTATATCAATATTGTTTTTTGGGAGGTAATTTATGAAAAAATTTTTAGTTGTTTTAGCACTTGCAAGTATCGCTTTTGTTGGATGTACAAGAACTGAAAAACATATAGCTACTGGAGCAGCTGTTGGAGCTGTGGCTGGTCATATAATAGGAGGAGATACTGGTACTCTTGTTGGAGCTGGACTTGGAGCTGGAGCTGGAGCTATTGCTGCAGAAAGAAATAAATAGAATTTTTGTTTTTAGTTAAAATTTAAAAAGTTATTATAAAAGAAATAGAGAAAGTTTTTTAGGCTTTCTCTATTTTTGTTTTATCTTTTTAAATATTTCATTGGATTTACAGGTTTACCATTTTTTCTAACTTCAAAATGTAAATGTGGTCCTGTTACTCTTCCAGTCATTCCACTTTGTCCCAAAGATTGACCTTGGCTTACTTTTTGACCTTTTTTTACATCAATTCTATTAAGATGGGCATATCTAGTTTCATATCCATCTGAGTGTTTTATTTTTATTAATTTTCCATATCCTCCAGCAACTCCCACAAAAGTAACTACTCCACTTCTTGAAGCTGTTACAGGAACATATCTAGCTACCATATCTACACCAGAATGTAAAATATATCTTTTTAATACTGGGTGAAATCTATTTCCGTAAGGACTAGTAATCCCTTTATAATTTACTGGCATTGTAAAAGTTCTTACTGAAGAAGATATATTTTTTAAGTTAGGATCTTTTAAAAATAACTCTTGCCCTACTTTTAAAGTATCTGATGTTAAATTATTATATTCTTTTATAACATCTATTTTTACTTTATATTTTGTTGAAATTCTAGAAAGACTATCTCCATTTTTAACTTTGTAGTAAATACCATTTATTGTTGGTATTAATAATTCTTCTCCTATTTGAAGAGTAGTCCCTATTTTAGGGTTATTAGCTTTTATAATATTTATACTTTGAGAAAATTCTTTTGAAATCTTATCCAAAGAATCTCCAGCTTTTACTTCATAAATTCTTTTTTCTAAAGCTACTTTTGGTGTAGTAGTCGTTTCTGGTTTTATTTCAGGCTCTTTTATCTCTTCGCCTAAAATTTTAGAAACTTGTTCTTCTGTGATTTCTACTGGCTTATCTTTTAAATTATAATTTTTCTTTATTGTATAATAGTTTTTGCTTAAAACAACAAATACATCTTCTAAATCTTTTTTATCTTCGCTTTCACTTTGATAAAATTCAGTAAATTTTGATGTATCTACAACTTCTCTGTTAAAAGGTTTTAGAAAGGTATTTATAATAATCATATTTATTATTAGAAAAAATCCTAAAATTATAACAATCTCTTTATTTCTTTTTACCATTACATATTGCTTTATATTCTTTTTTCTTAATTTATTAAGTTCTTCTAAATTAAAAGCCATCTGACTAAAATCTCCTTTCTAACTCTTTTCCACAGAACTCATATATTTTTCTATCATTTCATCATTACTTTTTGTACTTTTTATCTCATTTATTAGATATTTTGTAGCTGAAGCTTTATCAAGTCCTGCTAAATATCTTCTAAAATCCCAAATTACTGATAATTTTTTCTTATCAATAAGTAGTTCTTCTTTTCTTGTTCCAGATTTTTGAATATCTATTGCAGGATATATTCTAAGCTCAGCTAAACTTCTATCAAGATGGATTTCCATATTTCCAGTTCCTTTAAATTCTTCATAAATAATATCGTCCATCTTACTTCCTGTATCAACCAAGGCTGTTGCAATTATTGTTAAACTTCCACCATTTTTTATATTTCTAGCTGTTCCAAAGAAATTTTTAGGATAATATAGAGCACTTGGGTCAATTCCCCCTGATATAAGTTTTCCACTTGATGGAATAACTATGTTGTAAGCTCTGGCAAGTCTTGTTAAAGAGTCCATAAGTATTACGACATCTTCTCCGTTTTCAACTTTTACCTTAGCTCTCTCTACAATTTCTTCAGTTACTTTTGTATGATTTTTTGGGTCTTCATCAAAAGTTGAATAATAAACTTCCGCTCCCTTAACATTTTCTCTTATATCTGTTACCTCTTCTGGTCTTTCATCTATAAGTAAAATCCAAACTTCTACATCTTTATGATTTTCAATTATAGAGTTTGCTATTGTACTTATAAGAATAGTTTTTCCAGCTTTTGGTGGTGCAACTATAAGTCCTCTTTGTCCTTTTCCAATAGGTGCAATAAGGTCTATTATTCTTCCAGAAATATTTTTTTGATTTGTTTCAAGTTTTAATTTTTGTGTTGGATAGTACGGAATCAAATCCTCAAAAGGTACTCTTGCCTCAGCTTTCTCTGTTGATTCATTATTTACAAATAAAACTTTTCTAAGAGCATAGTTTTTTTCATCATCTTTTGGTTTTCTGATAACTCCGATTACTATATCTTTTTGTCTTAACTTAAATCTTTTAATTTGTGAAAGAGAAATATAGATATCTTTTTTCCCTTCTACTGTTGTATCCCTTAAAAATCCGTATCCATCTCCCATTATATCCAAAGTCCCACTTGCTATTGTAAGATCATCTGAATTGGCAAAATGTTCCTCTAACATTTTAATTATTTCATTTTTTTTCTTCCCAGAAACATTTTCTATCTCTAATTGTTTGCAGATTTCTAAAAGTTCCTTCAGTAGAAATTTTTCAAACTCCATATCACTCCTCCATTATTTTTATTTTACTAACTCACCATATAAAGTCCAAGTTTTACATTCAGTAATTTTTACATCTACAAAATGCCCCTCTAACTCTTTTTCACCTTTAAATAAAACTATTTTATTTGTAGAAGTTCTACTACTTAAAACTTCTTTATTTTTCTTACTTGGTCCTTCAACTAAAACTCTTTCGATTTTTCCTTCGTAAGTTTCACTTATTCCTTTAGAAACTTCTGTTTGAAGAGCAATTAATCTTTGAAGTCTATCGTGTTTTACTTCATCATCTATTTGTCCTTCCATAACAGCAGCTTTTGTTCCTTGTCTAATAGAATACATAAACATAAACGCTGTATCATATTTAGATTTTCTTACAACATCTAAAGTATCTTGGAAATCTTCCTCAGTTTCTTGTGGGAATCCAACTATTATATCTGTTGTAATAGCTATATCAGGTATTCTTGTTTTTATTTTTTCTATTAAGTCTAAATATTTTTCCTTTGTGTAACCTCTGTTCATAAGTTTTAAAACTCTACTAGAACCAGATTGTAAAGGAATATGAATACTTCTTGCAATCTTAGGATTTTTTGCAATAACATCAATAACATCATCTGTAAAATCTCTTGGGTGAGGAGAAACAAATCTTATTAAGAAATCTCCCTCTATATCACAAAGATTTTGTAAAAGATTTGCAAAAGTTTCATTTTCGCTAAGCCCTCTTCCATAAGAGTTTACATTTTGAGCTAAAAGCATAATTTCTTTGTAACCTTTTTTTACAAATTCTTTTGCTTGCTCTACAATCTCAGCCATTGGCACATATCTTTCTCTTCCTCTTACGTATGGAACTATACAATATGTACAGAAGTTATTGCAACCATAACCGATAGAAATTGATGCTGTGATTTTATTATCAAAATCTGCATCTATTCTTGGTGGTAATTCTTCTTCATATTCTGTTAAGATTACATGTTTTACTTTTTTATTGTGTTCTATCTCATCTAATGCCTCAGGAATTCTTCCAATATTTTGATTTCCCATTATAATATCAATGTAAGGGAATTTTTCTAAAAGTTTTTTTCCTTGCTCTTGAGCAAAACAACCTGTAATTATTATTTTTGTTCCTCTAGCATCTCTAGCTCTTTTCAGATCTCCAAGCTTTCCGTATATTTGTGTTGCAGCTCCCTCTCTTACAGTACAAGTATTTAAGAATACTACATCACTTTCATCTATATTATCAGTTATATCATAATCTAAATTTTCCATTATTTTTCTTATTTTTGCACTTTCATTAACATTCATTTGGCAACCATAAGTTATAACAGTAGCGTTTTTTTTCATCAGTCCTCCACATTTTTTTAGTATCTTGAGAATTATAACACGATTTCTCTTTTTTTTCAATATTTCTATTTACTTAAATATCTCTCCTGCCTCTAGATACCAAAGCAATAAATCCATTCTATCCATTGTAATTCCCACTTCTTTGCAATAATTTTTCATCTTGTCCTCTATCTCTAAATAGATTTTTTTTGATAAAGTTTTTGGTACTTCTGGTATCACTTGAAGTCTTACAAGATTTTTTAGAATATGTCTATCCAAGATTGCTACCTCTTGACCAAATCCAACATTTCTTAAAAAATGTCCAGCCTCTTTCCAAGACATTCCTTTTATATTTTCAACTATCCAATTTCTTCTCTCTGGAACAGTAGGAATACTCTCAAAAAAATCTTTAGTTATAATTTTTCCATCTTTTGTCATTTGATTTCTAAGTTCAACTAGATATTTTGCTTTATTATTTTTAAATCTCACTATATTTAGATATTCTGATAAAGTTTCTGGGTCAGCACTAAATAAAACATTATCATTTCTCATATTTGTAATAGCTTTCCAAGCATTTCTAGCTTTTGATTGAGGGGTTAATATACAAAAAGATAGTTCTGCATGAATATCTTCATTTGTTCCCTCTTCCCAAACTTTTTTATACTCTTCAAGTCTTTTATCAATATCATCTTTTATTTCAAAATATTTTTTTTCTATCTCATAAAAATATTCATTTTTCATAAATTTACTCCTTTTATTTTCTAAAATCTTTTTTCTACCCAATCAACAATATAATTTACAAGTTCTTTTTCCTTTTTTATGTATTTATGGGTTGTTTTTTCTATGACTATTCCTGTAAAATCCTTAGTAGACTTTGCATAACTTTTTATTTTTTCTACATCTTTTTGTGGAGTTTCCACTATTACATTATCTCTTTCAGCTAAAAACATAATTATTGGTTTATCAATTTTTGAGAAATATCCAAATTCTTCTGGACTTTCAACAAGTGGAAATATATCCAAAATCCCATCTCTTCTATATGAATAAAATGTTCTTGAACTAATGGGAAATATATCTAACATTTTATGCTCCATTATTTTTTTAGAGTTTCCCTTCTCGATATTTTCCCAAGCCTCAGCAAACATCTCCTTTGATTTTTCCCATCTTCCTACAAGCCCAACTGTATCTGGCGGAGATATCATTATAACTCCTGCTACATTATCTAATCCTTTTTTAGACATATAATATAGATTTTTTAGCCAACCAAAACTATGTGAGGCTAGAATAATTTTTGAATATCCAAAACTTTTGGCAGTTTCAACCCACAAATCAACATCATAGATACTTTCACCAAATTTTTCAAAAGTTGATCCAATTATTTTATTGCTAAACTTTCCACTTTCTCTATCTTTTACTAATATTGTATTTATAACTCCATAACCTCTGTTATGTCCAAAAATAAATCCGTAACCTTTTTTTGAAAGTTCCTCTCCCATAAGTTCTACAAAATTATTTTCCAAAATATTATCATACATACCATGAGTAAATACAATACACGCTTTTTCTTTTTTCCCTCCCCAGTAGCAACCTACTAAGTTTAAACCATCTTTGGTATCTCTATGAATCAGTTCCATATTTCCTCCAAAATTTATTTTTTATCTATTTATATAGACTGTATTTTTCGCTAAATTGCTAAAAAATTTTTTTATTTTTTTTCAAAAAAAGAAAAATAGGATTTTCTCTAAAAATTTTTCTAAATAAAATC
>OGRS01000668.1_pt1 | contig 29244 bp, 26 predicted proteins | sample 1553561 | NCBI WGS metagenome assembly OGRS01 (sample SAMEA2580103, study PRJEB22360) | human gut metagenome | biome: human gut; feature: human-associated habitat; material: faeces | place: Denmark | collected 2008/2010
GTAGTTAAAGTTTATTCTTTAAAAAATTAAAGTTTTATTTTAAAAGAAAAAATATTAAAAAAAGGAAAGAGGAAGAAAGTTTTTCTATGGTATTTGATTATTAAAAAATATCCGTCTGCAAAGCAAAAAGATGTTATGGAAGGTTTAAATATAAGTAGGAGAACTTTAGAAAGAGTTATTTCTACCTTAAAAGAAAATAATTATATAGAGAGAATAGGTAGTAATCGTTCGGGATATTGGAAAATATTAAAATAATTAACATTAAATGCCGCCAAAAGTAAAAAAATAATAATTAAATTTGGCGGCAATAAAAAAACTGCACCCTAATCATTTAAGATTTTGAGTGCAGTTATTTTTTTATAATAACTTAGCTGAGATTTCAGCTAGTGGAGAACGTTCTCCTTTAACTAAAGTGATATGACCGATTATTTTTTCATCTTTTAATTTTTCAGCCAAATAAGTTAAACCATTTGTATTGGCGTCAAGGTAAGGGCTATCAATTTGGAACGGATCTCCTGTAAATACTATCTTTGTATTTTCTCCAGCTCTTGTGATTATAGTTTTAATTTCAAGAGGAGTTAAGTTTTGAGCCTCGTCAATTATAATAAATCCATTAGGAATACTTCTACCTCTTATATATGTCAAAGCCTCAACCTTTAAAAGTCCCATTGTCTCAAGTCCTATTATAACTTTTTCACCAGTTTTATCTCCTTTAAAATCACTTAAAAGTTCAATATTATCAAATATAGGTTGCATCCAAGGTCTTAATTTTTCTTTTTCACTACCTGGTAAATATCCTAAATCTTTTCCCATAGGAATTATAGGTCTAGCAATATATAGTTTAGAATATTTTTTTCTTTCAACCACTTGTTCAAGTCCAGCTGCGATAGCAAGTAAAGTTTTACCAGTACCAGCTTTTCCAACTAAAGTAACAGCTTTTACATCATCGTCCATAAGAAGTTCCATTGCAAATCTTTGCTCGTCATTTCTTGCTCTAGCTCCCCAAGCATTAATATCTCCGTTTATAAATTTTTTAACTTTGTCTCCAATAACTCTACCAGATGTTTTTTCTTGCCCACATTTTATAATAAAGAAAAAGTTCGGAGTAGGAGCATAGTCAAGTCCAAGTTCAGAAATATCTATTTTTCCAGATTTATCATATTTATCAAAAACTTCTTTTGAAACTTCAATTTCAGCATAACCTTTATCAAGTTCATCATAAACAACTCTGTCTGTTGAATAATCTTCTACTTCAAGACCTATTGCGTCAGCTTTAATTCTAAGATTTATATCTTTTGTAACCAAAATAACTTTTCTATCAGGATATTTATTTTTTATTTTTAAAGTAAGTCCAAGGACACTATTGTCTGTTGAATCTTTTCTAAGTCCTTCAGGAATACAATCTTTACCAGTATCAACTATAACTTTGAAGAATATTTCGTCTGGAAGTTCCACTCCCTTAGAAATATTACCTTTTTGTCTTATCTCCTCAATAACTCTTGTAGCCATTCTGGCGTGAATACCTGTATCAGGTTTTCCTTTTAGTTTATCAATCTCTTCAATAACTTCGATAGGAAGAAAAACATCGTTTCCTCTAAAGTTGTAAATAGAATTAGGATCGTGAATTAAAATGTTAGTGTCTAAAACAAATATTTTTCTCATAGTCGAACTCTCCTTTTAGTACGTGATAATAAAAAAAGTACATCTTTTCTATTTACTATATTATTCTAAACAAAAGAAAAATTTCCTTTATTTTACTTGAAGACTTTTAAGAGTGTCTTTGATAGCCTCTTGAATATTTTTATAATTTTTAATTTTTTCTTTATCAATAATCTTATCAATATCTTTTTTAGAATATCCAAGTCCTTCAAGAGCCATTACAAGTTCCTCTTCAATTCCATAATCTACACCAATATTTAAAATAGTTTCTGAAGAAGTAATATCCAATTTTTTAATTTTTGTCTTAAGGTCTAAAATAATTTGTTGAGCCTTTTTCTCTCCAAGTTTTGGAACATTTTTTAAAGTTATATAGTCTTCTTTTAAAATTAATCCTTTTATAGTATCAATATCAAAAGATGACATTATAGAAAGAGCAAGTGAAACTCCAATTCCTTTAACAGATAAAAGCATTTCAAAAAGATTTCTTTCTCTCTCTTCTAAAAAACCAATAAGTTTGTATTCCTCTTCTTTTATAAAATTAAAAATATATATTTTTAGCTCCTTGTTAGTTTCAATTTTGTCATAAGTACGTAAAGAAATATATACTCTATATCCAACTCCTCTAACTTCTAAGGTGATATAGTCTAATTTTTTATAAGTCACAATTCCTTTTAAATATTCAAACATTTTTATTTTTTCAAAAAACTAATACTTTAATTTTTTATTACAATTAGTAAAAGTTTTTAATACCTCCTTGATTAATAATTTATTAAATTATACCACAGGAAAACTATAAAAGCGAAAAAATTATTTCATAAATTTAGTAGATTAATTGAAAAAAATAAAAAAATATGCTAAAATTTAGTATTGTGGATAATTGTCAAGTGTGAAATAAAAATCAATAAATTTTATTGCAAAAATGGAGGATTAATGAAAATATATACAGCTCCGATGGCTGGGGTTACAGATTACACTTTTAGAAGAATCTTAAAAGAGTTTGAACCTGATATGATATTTACTGAGATGGTAAGTGTTAATGCCTTAGAAGTTTTAAATGATAAAACAATAAATAAAATATTAAGACTAAATGAGGGAGAGGCAGTTCAAGTTTTTGGTTCAGATATAGATAAAATTGTAAACAGTGCTTTATATCTTGAGGGAAAAGGTGTAAAACAAATTGACCTTAATGCAGGTTGTCCAATGCCGAAGGTTACAAAAAATGGTTCTGGAGCTGGTCTTTTAGAAAGTCCTGAAAAAATAAAAGAGATTTTAACAAAAATGAGAGAGGCACTAAAGCCTGAAACAAATATTTCAATAAAAATAAGAGTTGGTTTTAAAGGTGTAAAAGAATATGTGAAGATTGCAAAAATTGCTGAAGAAGTTGGTTGCACTCATATAACTGTTCACGGAAGAACTAGAGAACAAATGTATACTGGAAAAGCTGATTGGGAAAAAATAAAAGAGGTAAAAGATGCTGTATCAATTCCTGTTATAGGAAATGGGGATATTTTTACAGCTGAAGATGCTCTTGAGAGAGTCAAACTTTCAGGAGTAGACGGAGTTATGCTTGCTCGTGGAATGTGTGGAAATCCTTGGCTTATTAGAGATATAAAAGAGATTTTTGAATTTGGAGAGGTAAAACACAGAGTAACTGATGAAGAAAAAATTGATATGGCTATAAGACATATTTTAATGGCTCGTGAAGATAATGAAAGTGATAAGTTTATTTTTGAGATGAGAAAACATATTTGTTGGTACCTAAAGGGTATTCGTGGTTCTTCAGAGGCAAAAAATAGAGTAAATAAACAGGAAGATTATTTGGAAGTTATAAAAATATTAGAAGAATTAAAAGAACAGATGAAGGGATAAAAATTATGGTTGATGAAACACCTTTGATGAAACAATACGGAGAGATAAAAAATCAATATCAAGATAGCATCTTATTTTTTAGACTTGGAGATTTTTATGAGATGTTTTATGAAGATGCAAAACTAGCATCAAAAGAATTAGGTTTAACTCTTACAAAAAGAAATAAGAAAATGGACGTACCTTTAGCTGGAATTCCTTATCATTCAGCTTCATCATATATTGCAAAATTAGTGAGTAAAGGTTATAAAGTTGCAATATGTGAGCAAGTTGAAGACCCAAAAGAAGTAAAAGGAATAGTTAAAAGAGAGGTTATAAGAGTTATCACTCCAGGGACAGTTATTGATACAGAGTATCTTGATGAAAAAAATAATAACTACCTTATGGGGATAATTATAAAAGATAAAAGTATAGGAATATCTTACGTGGATATAACTACTGGAGAGTTTAAAACTTCAAAAATAGTTGGAGGAAATCTTATTTATAAACTTATGGGAGAGATCAATAAAATTTTCCCAAAAGAGATAGTTATTGATGAAAAGAGTTATGGAATTATAAAAAATGAATTAGAGTCTAGTAGAATTTTTGAAAATTTAAATATAACAAAAGTCCAAAATATAAAAAATCCAGAGAAATATCTTTTAGAATATTTTGATATTAAATCTCTTGATAGTTTTGGAATAAAAAATCTTGATGAGATAATTCAAATTTGTGCTACAACCTTAAAATATGTTGTGGATTTACAAAAAGGAAATGAATTACCAATAAGTAAAATCTCTTATGAAAGCACTGATAATATAATGGAGCTTAATCTGACTACTCAAAGAAATCTTGATATAGTAGAAAATTATAAGGGAAATGATACAGGAACACTACTTGGAATTTTAGATTTTTGTAAAAGTTCAATGGGAAGTAGACTTCTTAAAAAAATTGTAAAAAATCCTACACTGGATATAGATGAGATTCACAAAAGACAAAATCATATAGAATATTTTATCAAAGAAGTTTTGGTAAGGGAAGAGATAAGAGAAAAATTAAAAGAGATATATGATATTGAAAGAATTATTGGAAAATTAACACTTGAAACTGTAAATGGTAGAGATTTAGTGGCTCTAAAAGAGTCAATGAGAAATATTTTAGAAATTTACAAAGTTCTTATTGATAATAATTCTGATATTTTAAAAATAGATGTAGATAAAATAATTGAGATTTATAACTTGATAGAAAAGGTTATAATTGATGAACCACCATTTTCAATAAGAGAGGGTGGATTTATAAAGGACGGATATAACACAGAACTTGACGAGCTTAGAAATATTGCTGAACACGGGCAAGACTATCTTTTAAAAATAGAAACTGAAGAGAGAGAAAAAACAGGAATAAAAGCTCTTAAGATAAAATATAATAAAGTTTTTGGATATTTTATCGAGGTTACAAAAGCAAATGCTGAGCTTGTACCAGACTATTACATTAGAAAACAAACTTTAGTAAATGCTGAAAGATATATTGTGCCAGAGTTAAAAGAGTATGAGGATAAAATTCTGAATGCTAAAAATAGAATAGCCACTTTAGAATATTATCTGTTCAAAGAAGTAGTTGGAGAAATAAAAAATTATACTCAAATGTTACAAGACTTAAGTGATAAAATATCTTATCTAGATGTTATATCAAACCTAGCTTATATAGCTATAAAGAATAGTTATATAAAACCAGAGATTGCAGATGACGGTACAATAGAAATTTTAGGGGGAAGACACCCGATAGTTGAAAAACTTATACCAGCTGGGGAGTTTGTAAAAAATAGAGTTATGCTAAACAGCAAAAAAGATTTTATTATTCTTACAGGTCCTAATATGTCTGGAAAATCAACTTATATGAAACAGATAGCCTTAATTATAATAATGGCTCATATGGGTTCTTATGTACCAGCTGATTACGCAAAAATATCTTTAACAGATAAAATATTTACAAGAATAGGGGCAAGTGATGATTTGCTTACAGGTCAATCTACTTTTATGCTAGAGATGAGTGAGGTTGCAAATATTTTAAACAGTGCAACTGATAGATCATTTATAATCTTAGATGAGATTGGTAGAGGAACATCAACTTTTGATGGAATATCAATCGCCTCAGCTATAACAGAGTATATTCACGACAAAATAAAAGCTAAAACAATATTTGCAACACATTATCACGAGCTTACAGAGCTTGGGGAAAGATTAGAAAGAGCTTCAAACTTTAGAATAGAAGTTCAAGAAAAAGATAATAAAATAAAATTCTTAAGAGAGATTGTTCAAGGTGGAGCAGACAAATCTTATGGAATTGAGGTTGCAAGACTTGCTGGTCTTCCAAAAGAGATACTTGTAAATTCTAAAAAAATATTAAATATTTTGGAAGAGAGAAAAAATATAATTGAAAGAAACTTCGGTGTTGAACAGATGATGCTTTTTGGAGGTTCTCCAGAAGTAAATGATACAAAAGAAGAAATAGAAAATAGAGAAAATATTGAGACTGCAACTAGTGAAGAAAGAAAAGTAATAGATATATTAAAAGAGATTGATATTAATAACTTTACTCCAATGGAGGCACTACTTAAAATAAACGAACTTAAAAAGATTTTAAATTAATTTTGTTGATGTCATATAAAATGGGAGGAAATAATGAATAAGAAAAGAATAAGAAATTCTATATTATTTGTTGGAATAATCTTACTTGGCTATCTGAATTATTATAAAGAGGAAGATGGTTTTGGGGTAATACCAAACGTAATAGAAACAACAAATGTTGTATATGATACTTCAGGTTATCATATTGAGGCAGAAAAACAGATTGATGATATGGATTTAGACACAACAAAATTTGAAAAAGCCACAGCAAAATATGATGAGATGACACTTTCTGGTAATAAAGTATTTTTAGATGCTGGAAAAAATCTTTTCTTAGAGGAAAATATAGTTGGGGATAATGGTGCTGGTTGGAAAATGTACTCGGAGGCTATGAGTTACAACCAATACAAAGATCAACTGACTTCTAATAAGGGAATGAAAGCTGTAAATGAGGCTGAAAATTTAACCCTTGAAGGAAAAGAGATTGTAACAAATAAAAAATTTGATGTAATAGATATTTCAAAAGATGTTATATTGTCAAATGACAGAATAAAAATATCTGGAGATAAAGGAAACTATAAAGATAAGACAAAACAATTCATTCTTACTGGAAATGGAAAGTTTGAAAGTCTTGGAGCAGAAAAATTTTCTGGAGAGTTTAATCAAGGAAAATATTATACAGATAAGGACAAGATAGAGTTAAGATATGGTTATACTGGTTACTATGATGATGCAATCATAAAAGGAAAAAGTTTAGACTATAACAATGCTAACCAAACTTTTATATCAAGAAATAATCCTGTAATTCAGATAGATGGATATACAATAAATTCTCGTGAGATAAAAAAATTAAGACCTGAAAATGAGATTGATATTGTAGGAAAAGTTTCAGGAACAAATGGAGATATAAGATTTAGTGGAGATTACGGAGTCTATAAAATGGACGAGAAAATCCTTTATCTTAATGGAAATGTTATTATTGCTAACTCAAAAGGAGAAAAAATCACAGGAGATTTAGTAAGATATAACTTTGAAACTAAGATAGCTGATTTAAGCAACAAAGGAAAAGATGTAGTTTACACTTATGAAACTAGAAAAGTAACAACTAAAAAAATGGTGTATGATTTTAATAAAGAAAATATGCTATTAAATGACGGGTATGTTTTTGAAGATAATGAGTATAGAAGTATTGGTAAAAATATGAAATATGATAATATTTCAAAAATAGGAAATATCCAAGAGGGAAAAGTTTTTGTAAAAGCTACTGGAGAAAACTTAAAAGCTAATGAAATAAATTTTGACACTACTAAAAAAGATTATACTGCTATTGGTGATGTAAAAATAGACAGTAAAAATAGTATAGTTACAACTGATAAAGTAGAATATTTTACATCTCAAGATAAGGGAATAATACCAAATAGTTTTGAAATGAAAAATAAAAAAGATGGAAGTATAATAAATGGTAAAAATGCTATTTATACAATTTCTAAAAATCAAGTGACAAGTGAAGAGGAATTTAGTTACAAAAATAAAGATTCATATCTTTCTGGTAAAGGAATTTTATATGATCTGACAACAGAAGAGGGAAAAATTTTAAGTGCTGTAAATTATAAAGACTCTAAATCAGGAAATAATGTTACTGGAGATAAGGCAGTATTCAAAAAAGAAAACTACTTAAATATAAAAGAAAATGTAAAACTTACAACAAAATCTGAAGAGATGACAACAACAGAAGCAAACTATAATTTCAAAAAAGATATAGTTGATATTCCAAATAAGATAGAGTTTAAATCTTTAGATGGAAGTTTTAAAGGAAACTTAGTAAATGGAAAACTATATAACTCTAAAAAATTATTTATTGGAAATAAACTTTCAGGAATAAGTAATAAGGGAGAAAATATAGTTGCTGATAAATTAGAATATTCTCTAAATGAAAAGAAAGCAAAACTTAAAAATAATGTTACTATAACAAATACTGATTCTAAACTTTCTGGAAATGAAGTTATCTATGATACTAAGAAAAATGAAGTTTTTGCAGTTGGAAATGTTAAGATGAACTATCAATCAAATGTTGATTTAAAAGGAGAAAATCTTTTAGTAAATAATACAACAAAAGATGTATCTGGAGAAAAAATAAATATAATAACTACTAAGAAAGAAAAATTATCTTCTGATAAATTCAAAGGAAACCTTAATACAATGGCATTTAGATTACTAGAAAATGTCAAAGGTGAATTTATATCAAAAGATGAAAAACAAAATAAAGATATTTTAACAAAACTTAGTGGAAATGATATAACAGTTTCAATGGCAAAAGATAAAAATGGTGGAACTAAAGTTCAAAGAGTTCAAGGAAAGAAAAATACTATTATAACTAGAGAGGGACAAAATATAAAATCTGACAATATAGATTACAACTCTCTAACAGGAAAGGTAGTTGCTAGTAAAAATAATAAAATTTACGTAGAGAATACTCAAGATAAAACTACTGTCTTAAGTGAAAAGATAGAGGGTAACTTAAACGAAGAAAAATTGTATTTTAAAGCTAAAACAACTATTGAAAGTTATAATGAGAAAAATGAAAAAACAACTTTAGTTGGAAATAGCGGAGTTGTTGATAATAAACAAGAAACTGTTGAGCTTAAAGAAAATGTAAAAATGGAAAATAATCAATTTATATTTAGTGCTGACAGAATTATTTATAATAAGAAAACTCAAAAGGTAAAAGCTTTTGGAAATACAAAGATAGATTACAAGATTAAATAAAAAGGAGAGGTCTATGAAAAGTATAGAAGGGCAACATCTGTGTAAAACTTATAAAAAAAGACAAGTTGTAAAAGATGTAAGTCTTAAGGTAAAAAAGGGAGAGATAGTTGGACTTTTAGGACCTAATGGTGCTGGAAAAACAACAACTTTCTATATGATAACTGGTATAATAAAACCAGATAGTGGAAAAGTTTACTGTAATGACGACGATATATCAACATTCCCTATGTACAAAAGAGCAAACCTAGGGATAGGATACCTTGCACAAGAGGCATCAGTATTTAGAAATTTGACAGTTGAGGATAATATTTATGCTGTTCTTGAGATGAAAAATCTTTCTAAAGAGGAGCAAGATAAAATAGTAACTGAGCTTTTAAAAGAGTTTAAACTATCACATATTGCAAAATCTTATGGATATTCTCTATCAGGTGGAGAAAGAAGAAGAGTTGAGATAGCAAGAACTATTGCAAACAATCCAGACTTCATACTTCTTGACGAACCATTTGCAGGAGTTGACCCAATAGCTGTTGAAGATATTCAAGATATTATAAGATATCTAAAAGAAAGAGGACTTGGAATTTTAATAACAGACCATAGCGTAAGAGAAACTTTAAGAATTACAGACAGAGCTTATATAATGGCAGAGGGAGAGGTTTTAATAAGCGGAACTCCTGAAGAGATAGCTCAAAATGAAGTTGCTAGAAAAGTTTATTTAGGAGAAAACTTTAAACTTGATTAAAAAATAAAATTTAAAATAAATATGGAGGAAAAATGTTAACAGGTAACGAAATTAGAGAAAAATTTATAGAATTTTTCGAAAGTAAAAATCACAGACACTTTGAAAGTTCATCATTAATACCAGATGATCCAACTTTACTTTTGACAGTAGCAGGAATGGTTCCATTTAAACCTTATTTCTTAGGACAAAAACCAGCTCCAACTCCAAGAGTAACAACATTCCAAAAATGTATAAGAACAAATGACTTAGACAATGTTGGAAGAACAGCAAGACACCATACATTTTTTGAAATGCTTGGAAACTTTTCTTTTGGGGATTACTTCAAAAAAGAAGCGATAAAATGGTCTTATGAATTTATAACAGAAGTATTAAAAATAGAAAAAGATAGACTTTGGGTATCAGTTTTTGAAACTGATGACGAAGCTGAAGAATTATGGGTATCAGAATGTAACTTCCCAAGAGAAAGAATAGTAAGACTTGGAGAAGATGACAACTGGTGGGCAGCTGGACCAACTGGTTCTTGTGGACCTTGTTCAGAAATCTATGTTGATTTAGGAATTGAATTTGGAGGAAATGAAAATTCAAGACTTGGAGATGCTGACACTGATGACCGTTTCATCGAAATATGGAACCTAGTATTTACTGAATGGAATAGAATGGAAGATGGACACTTAGAACCATTACCTAAGAAAAATATCGACACAGGTGCTGGACTTGAAAGAATAGCATCAGTTGTTCAAGGAAAAGCAAATAACTTTGAAACAGATTTATTATTCCCAATTGTTGAAGAGATGGCAAAAGTTGCAGGAATAAAATATGGAGATAATCCAAAAATGGATTTCTCTTTAAAAGTAATCGCTGACCATACAAGAGCAGTTACATTCTTAATCAATGACGGAGTTATTCCATCAAATGAAGGAAGAGGATATATCCTAAGAAGAATTTTAAGAAGAGCTATAAGACACGGAAGACTTTTAGGAGTAAAAGAATTATTCTTATACAACTTAGTTGATACAATAGTAGAACTTATGAAAGGTTCTTATGCAGATTTATCTACAAATTTAAAACATATTAAAAAAGTAGTAAAAATAGAAGAAGAAAAATTCTCAAATACTCTTGATCTTGGAATTCAACATGTTATGAATGCAATAGAAGAGGCAAAATTAAAAGGAGAAGATTTCTTATCTGGAGATGTTACATTCAAACTTTATGATACTTATGGATTCCCATATGAATTAACAGAAGAAATCTGTGGAGAAAATCAAATAAAAGTATATAAAAATGAATTTGACCAAAAAATGGAAGAACAAAGAGAACTTGCTAGAAGCTCAAGAGAAATAGTAATGGAAAAAGGACAAGATGCATTTATCGAAGCTTTCTTTGATGAACATGGAAAAACTATATTCACTGGATATGAAAGCTTAAAAGAAACTGCAAAAATCCTTTTTGTAAAAAAATTAGATGAAGATAAATTTATGGTTATAACAGATAGAACTCCATTCTATGCTGAATCAGGTGGACAAGAGGCTGACTGTGGTTCTATGGTTTCTAATACAGGAAGTAGTGGAATTGTAATAGATGTTAAAAAACAAAAAGATATCTTTATGCATACAGTTAAAATAGTAAACGGAATTTATAATTTAGTAGAAGGAACAGAAGTTCAATTAACAGTAGACGCAAATAGAAGATCTGCTATTTCTAAAAACCACAGTGCTACTCACTTATTACAAAAAGCATTGAGAGAAGTTTTAGGAACTCACGTTCAACAAGCTGGATCTTTAGTGTCAGCTGATAGATTAAGATTTGACTTTAACCATTATGAAGCTGTAACAGATGAAGAATTAGAAAAAGTAGAAAGACTTGTAAATGCTAAAATATCAGAAGCTGTTGCATCAAATATAAGAGAGATGTCAATGGACGAAGCTAAAAAATTAGGAGCTATGGCACTATTTGGAGATAAATATCAAGATATAGTTAGAGTAGTATCTTTTGGAGATTTCTCAACAGAATTATGTGGAGGTATCCACGTAGCAAATACTTCTGAAATTGGATTATTCAAAATAGTATCTGAAACAGGAATTGCTGCAGGAGTAAGAAGAATAGAAGCTCAAACTGGATTCCACGCTTATGAAACAGTAAAATCTATGGAAAAATTAATAGACAGAGTTTCAAAAGTATTAAAAACTGATGCGTCAAAACTTGAAGAAAAAGTAGAAAAAGTAAGTGAAGAATTAAGAGCATCACTTAAAGAGATAGAAGAATTAAAATCTAAAATAGCAAGTTTTGAAGTAAACTCTTTATTTGAACAAGTATCAGAAATTAATGGAGTAAAAGTACTAGTTAAAGGATTTGAAAATAAAGAAAGTGACTCTTTAAGAGAAATAGTTGATAAAGCTAAAGATAAACTTGGAAGTTGCGTAGTGGTTCTTGGAGCTAACAATGGAAAAGCAATATTTGCTGTTGGAGTAACAAAAGATTTAACTTCTAAAGTAAAAGCTGGAGATTTAGTTAAACAACTTGCACAACTAGCTGGAGGAAATGGTGGAGGAAGACCTGATTTTGCTCAAGCTGGAGGAAAAGACGGAGCGAAAGTTCACGAAGCTCTTGAAGTAGCTAAAACTTTACTTTCTGAAAAATTATAAGAGGTAAAAATGTATAAAAAATATATTTCTCTTGATATAGGAGATGTAAGAATAGGTGTGGCAAGATCAGATATGATGGGAATGCTTGCCACTCCCTATGAAGTTATAAATAGAAAAAAAGTAAAATCTGTAAAAAGAATAGCTGAAATATTAGAAGAAAATAACACTAAATCTCTTGTGGTTGGTATTCCAAAAAGTCTTGATGGAAGCGAAAAAAGACAAGCTGAAAAAGTAAGAGAGTATATAGAAAAACTTAAAAAAAATATTGACGGGCTAGAAATTTACGAAGTAGATGAGAGAATGACAACTGTATCAGCAGATAGAATGCTTACAGATGGTGGAAAAAAAGGTGCTCTAGAAAAAAGAAAAGTTGTAGATAAAATAGCGGCTGCTATAATTCTTCAGACATTTTTAGATTCTAGAAGAAAATAATTTGGAGGAGTTTGTATGAAAGGAAAAATATTACTAAGATTTTTATTAGTAATGATTGTTCTTATGGGGTCACTATGGTCTATAAAAAAAGAACCAATGAAATTAGGACTAGATTTAAAAGGGGGAGTTTATGCAGTTCTTGAAGCCACTCCAGAAAATCCTAATGAAGAGATAGACTCAGAAACAATGGATAGTTTAATAGAAGTATTAGATAGAAGAATTAACGGAATTGGAGTTGCAGAATCTGTTGTACAAAAGGCTGGAAGCAATAGAGTAATCATTGAACTTCCTGGAGTAAAAGATACTAAGGAAGCCATAAATATGATTGGTAAGACAGCTCTTTTGGAATTTAAAATAATGGATGAAAAAGGAAACTTAGGAGAAACTCTTTTAACTGGTGGAGCTTTGAAAAAAGCTCAAGTTGGTCAAGGACAATTAGGAGATCCACAAATTAACTTTGAATTAAAACCAGAAGGAGCAATAAAATTTGCTAAAATTACAAGAGAAAATATAGGAAAACAACTTGCTATTGTGCTTGATGGTAAAGTTCAAACAGCTCCTGTTATTAAAACAGAAATAGCTGGTGGTAGTGGAAGTATTAGTGGAAATTATACAGTAGAAGAAGCTCAAAAAACAGCTATGCTTTTAAACTCTGGAGCATTACCAATAAAAGCTGAGATAATAGAAACAAGAACTGTTGGAGCATCTCTTGGAGATGAATCAATAGCAGCAAGTATGGTAGCCGGAAAAGTTGGAGTAGGACTTGTAATGTTATTTATGTTACTTTTCTATAGAATGCCAGGACTTATAGCTGATATGGCGTTAATATGTTTTGGAATTATAAACTTTGGAGTAATTAACTTTATCGGTGCAACTTTAACATTACCTGGTATTGCAGGATTTATCCTTTCAACAGGAATGGCAGTAGACGCCAACGTTATTATATTTGAAAGAATAAAAGAAGAATTAAGATTTGGTAATACAATAAGAGGAGCTATAAAATCTGGATTTAGTAAAGGATTTGTAGCAATATTTGACTCTAACTTAACAACTCTTATTATAACAACAATATTATTTATATTTGGAACAGGACCTGTAAAAGGATTTGCAGTTACTCTTACAATAGGTACTCTAGCGTCAATGTTTACAGCAATAACAATAACTAGAGTATTATTAGATATTTTTGTAGAAGTATTTGGAGTAAAAAATACTAAATTATTTGGAGTAAGGGGGAAATAAGAATGCACATAGAAATAGTAAAAAACAGCAAAAGATGGGTAGCTTTATCCCTTGTATTTATAGTTATTTCTTTAGGTTCTCTTTTAACAAAAGGATTGAACTACGGAATTGATTTCTCTGGAGGGAACTTATTCCAACTTAAATTTGAAAAACCTGTTACTCTAAAAGAAATTAATACAGCCTTAGATAAAATTGGAAAAGATATCCATCAATTTGGTGGAAATGGTAGAAAAGTTCAAATTTCTGAAGGAAATGAAGTTTTAATAAGAATTCAAGAAATTACAGAAAAAGAAAAAAATAAATTTTATGATGAAATAAAAGAAGTTGGAAAATATGAAATAGTAAAAGAAGATAAAGTTGGAGCTAGTGTAGGTAAAGAATTAAAAATGTCAGCGGTGTATTCTTTAGCAATCGGTACAGTGATGATTGTAGCATACATTACAATGAGATTTGAGTTTATGTTTGCAGTGGCTGGAATTTTAGCTCTTTTACACGATATCATAATAGCAATAGGTGGAATATCTTTATTAGGTTATGAAATAGATACAGCTTTTATAGCAGCAGTTCTTACAATATTAGGATATTCTATAAACGATACAATAGTAGTTTTTGATAGAATAAGAGAAACACTTAGAAAGAAAAGTGATCTGACTTTTGGTGAGATACTTAATAAAAGTGTAAACCAAGTTATGGTAAGATCATTAAATACTTCAATCACAACTTTATTAGCAGTTGTAGCTATTTTAATATTTGGTGGAGAGTCTTTAAGAACATTTATAACAACTCTTTTAATAGGAATAATGGCTGGAACATATTCATCAATCTTTATTGCCACTCCTCTAATTTATCTTCTTGAAAAAGATAGAGATAAAAAAGTGGAAAATTCTAAATATTTAGATAATGGCGATGATGATGAGCATAAAGAAAAAATATTAGTATAGTAATAAAATTTACTGTTATGAATTAAAATTATAATTAGGTGCTGTTATATTTTTATAACAGCTCCTATTATCTCTAAATTATTAAATTTTTTAATTTTAAAAAGATTATTTTATAACAGTTCCATCAATAAATTAGGAGTGAAGAATGAGAACTTGGTTGGAAGTAAATACTAAAAATCTTAAGTATAACATAGGAAAAATTTATGAGAAAATAGGGGATAGAAAGATAATTGGTATAGTAAAAGCCAATTCTTATGGACTAGGTTCAGTTGAAATAACAAAAGAGTTAATAAAATGTGGAGTAGATTTTTTTGCGGTGGCTACTCTTTCAGAAGGGATTGAGCTTAGAGAGACTGGGATAAAAGAAAAAATCTTGATACTTGGTGGAGTTTTTGATGATGAGTTAAAAGATGCAGAAAAATATAATTTACAAGTGGCATTATCTCGTTTTGATCAATTAGAATATATAAATATAAATAATATTCAAGTAAAATGTCATTTAGCTATTGAAACAGGAATGGGTAGAATAGGTTTTAATTTTGAAGAAGTTGAAAAAGTAAAAAAATATGTAAAAGAAAATAATCTAAAAAATATAATTGGAGTATATACTCATCTATCTGTGGCAGATGAAGATAGTGAAGAAAATAGAAATTATACAATCAATCAAATTAAAAAATTTAATAATTTTAGCGGAATAGACACAATAAAATATAGACATATATTAAATAGTGGTGGTATTTTAAGTTATTCAGGTATGGACAACGGAAACTATGTAAGAGTTGGTATTGTGATGTATGGTATCTGTGGAGAAAATTGGATAGAGGGATTTAAATCAGTTATCTCATTTAAAAGTAAGATACTTTTTATAAAAACTCTTATAGAGGATATGGATATATCTTATGGTAGAGCTTGTACTTTAAAAAAAGGTGAAGTGGTGGCTACGATTGCTGCTGGATATGCTGACGGATTTAAAAGGGGAGCTTTAAATAAAATCACTGTAAATATTCAAGGAAGACAGTGTCTAGTTGTAGGAAAAGTTTGTATGGATATGCTTATGGTAAAAATACCAGAAGATATGGTGGATAGTGTAAAAATAGGAGATGAAGTTATACTTTATGGTGATGACTTAGTTGAAAAAGCAAAGCTTATAGGTTCATCTACTTATGAAATAATAACAGGGATAAACCCTAGAGTAAAAAGAGTATATATAGAGGAGTAAGAATGGCACAAGTTGTATTAATGAAAGATAAAGAAAAGAAAATAAGAAATTTTTATCCAAATGTATTTAAAGATGAGATAAAATATACAATTGGAGAGATAAAAAATGGAGATGTAGTAGACGTTGTAAGAGAAGATATGATGTTTGTTGGAAGAGGTTATGTAACAGAAGGAACATCAGCTTTTGTTCGTGTATTAACTACTCAAGATGAACCAATAGATAAAGATTTTATTTATAGAAAAATAAAAGAGGCTTATGATAAAAGAGATTTTTTAAAAGATGAAACTAACTGTGCAAGAGTATTTTTCTCAGAGGCTGACGGAATACCAGGTCTTGTAATAGATAAATTTGAAAAATATATCTCTATTCAATTTAGAAATTCAGGTGTTGAAACATTTAGACAAACAATAATAAATGCTGTAAAAAAATATATGAAACCAAAAGGAATTTATGAAAGAAGTGACGTTGAAAATAGAGTTCACGAAGGTGTAGAGGAAAAAACTGGAGTAATCTATGGAGAAATACCAGCAGAAATCGTTATGGAAGACAATGGTTTAAAATATACAATCGATATAGTAAATGGACAAAAAACTGGATTTTTCTTAGACCAAAGAGATTCAAGAAAATTTATAAGACCATTCCTTAATGAAAAAACAAGATTTTTAGATGTATTTTCAAGTAGTGGTGGATTTTCTATGGCTGCCTTAAAAGAAAATTGTGAAAAAGTAGTGGCAATAGATAAAGAGCCACATGCACTAGAACTTTGTCATAAAAACTATGAGCTTAATGGATTTACAAACTCTTTTGAAACTTTAGAGGGTGACGCATTTATGCTTTTAAAAACTCTTATTACAAGAGGAGAAAAATATGATGTAATAACTCTTGATCCACCATCACTTATTAAGAAAAAAACAGATATAAAAAGAGGAAGAGATTTCTTCTATGAATTATGTAACAGTAGTTTCAAATTAATGGATAAAGGTGGAATCTTAGGGGTTATCACTTGTGCTTATCATATAAGTTTACAAGATCTTTTGGAAGTAACAAGAATGGCTGCATCAAACAATGGAAAGATGTTACAAGTTATTGGTATAAATTATCAACCAGCAGATCACCCTTGGATATTACACATACCAGAAACATTATATTTAAAGGCTTTATGGGTAAAAATAGTATAAAGGAGGCAAGTTATGTATCTTGATATAATAACTCTTATTATTTTGGGAATCTCTGTATTAAGTGGAATAAGTAATGGATTTGTCGTAGAATTTATTTCGACTTTTGGAATTTTGATAAATCTATACATTACACACAAATTAACTCCTTTTTTCTGTAAGTTTACAGAGGAGTTATTAAAAAGACAAGATGAAACATATATTTATGCTATAACATTTTTAGTAGTATTTATGGTAATTGCTATAATATTACATCTTTTAAATCTATTCTTAAAAAGTCAAAATACCTCAATGATATTCAGATTACTTGGTGGATTTGTAAGCCTTGCAAAAGGACTTCTTATCTGTGCTATAATGTTTACTTTTTATAATGTAGCACAAGAAAAAATAGAGCCTATTAGAAAAATAGGAAAAGATAGTATATTTAATGAATATTTTTTAAAGGTAACAGATAATGTAGATTTTTATATTCCTAAAAATTTAAAATCTAAAATTCAAGAGATAAAAAATGAAAAAACTGTGGAAAAATATATGAATAAGTTAGATGGAATGTGGGGGAGTAAATAGATGAAGATAATAAATGACTATATATTGAAAGAATCAAAATTATCAATAGCTTTTGGTATCGTTTTGTTTACTTTCATTTTCTTAATAGAGATAATAGTATCAATGATGGAAAGTATACTTGTAAGAGGTCTTTCAATAGTAGATGTAATTAGAATGATATCTTTTTACTTGCCGATGATACTTTCTCAAACTATTCCAATGGGAATATTTTTGGGGATAATGATAACTTTTGGAAATTTTGCTAAAAATAGTGAGATAACAGCTCTAAATTCTATGGGAGTTTCACTAAATCAAATTTTAAAACCTGTAATAAGTATAGGAGTTTTAGCAACTTTATTTATATTTTTCTTACAAGAAAGTTTAGTTCCAAGATCATATATAAAACTTCAACAGCTTTCTTATAAAATGGTATATGAAAATCCTGTTTTTCAACTAAAGGATAAAGTTTTAATAGATGGTGTATCAAATTATAAAATCTATATAGACTCAGTTAATAAAAGAACTAAGGATGCAGAAAATGTTCTTGTTATGGTAGAAGAAGAAAATAGCAAATATCCAACTTTAGTTCTTGGAAAAACTGCCAACTGGGAAGATGCGGCACTTTTAATGAAAGATGCTGATTTCTATAGATATGATGATAAAGGAGATTTAGTTGTAACTGGAAATTTTGAAAAGAAAAGAGTTCCTTTTACATCATATTTCAAAGATATAAGGGTAAAAGTTAAAGAGATAGAGGGAATGAATATAGCTCAACTTATAAATGAGATTAAGACAAGAGATAAGTTAGAAATACTTCCATATATAGTAGAGATAAATAGAAAAATAGCAGTTCCTATGTCAACAATCGCTCTTGCAATTTTGGGAGTTTTACTTTCAATAGGAAATTCGAGAGCTGGAAAAGGAATAAATTTTGGTATAGGAATAATAGTAATATTTTTATATATAGTTCTTTTAAATATTGGAATGGTATTATCTTATAGAGGAATTGTAAGCCCAGTAGTTGGAGTATGGACACCAAATATTCTTCTTTATATCTATACATTTATAATGTATTCAAGAAAGGTAAGGTTGGTATAATGGCAATGAAAAAATTAGATATTTATATAAGTAAAAGTTTTATAAAATCTTTTTTCATATCTCTTATAGCTTTTGTAAATATATTTGTACTAAGCCAACTTTTCAAAGTTTTTAGATATGTAGGAGAGGGAAGACTTACTCCAAATGAGGGAGTTTTATATATCCTTTGTATGCTACCCAAAGTTATAATGAACGTTACTCCTCTTGCAGTGCTTTTAGGAGCTTTGATGTTTATAAGTAAAATGGCAAGTAATCTTGAAATAATATCTTTAAAAACTGCTGGTATTAGCTTTAGAAGAATTATTCGTTTTCCACTTATAATTGCTTTTATAATTTCAATTTTTATTTTTATAGTAAATGGATATTTATATCCAATCGGTGAGAGAATGCAAAGAGAGTTAAGAGGAGATGCAATATCTACTCTTCTTCCAACAGAAAAAAGAAATGGATTTATAAGAGATGAACATAATAATCTTTATATGTTTGACTATTTAAATGTACCTGCTGGAGAGGCTAAAGGAGTACAAGTAGTTGAGATGAGTGATGATTTTGAAAAAATAGATAGAGTTTTATTTGCTGATAAAGCATCATTTGATAAAAAAACAAATAGATGGGTTTTAAAAAATGTAAAGATAAGCAATATAGATTCTAAAACTCAGGAGAATTTAAAAACTTATACATCTGATGAGTATGATGAAGAACCAGAAAAATTTGTAACACGTCTTGTAGATGCCAGAATATTAACTAACAGAGAACTTAGACATGAACTTGTAAATTTAAAAAATACTGGAATTGATACAAGAGATGGATTATCAGAAATAGCAGGAAGATATTCATTTCCATTTGCAAGTTTTATAATAGTATTTTTGGGACTTTCACTTGGAAGTAGATATGTAAGAAATTCTTCAGCTATTAATGTAATAATAAGTGTATTTTTAGGATATGGATATTATATAGTTCAAGCCTCATTTGAAGCTTATGGAAAAAATGGATATTTAAATCCTTTTGTCTGTGGTTGGATACCAAATATAATATTTTTATTGATAGGAATATATTTTGTAAGAAAGGCTGAGTATTAGGAGGAAGTATGTCAGATAATATAAAAAAAAGAACTCTTGATAATGGAATACCTGTTCTTATGGATAAAATTCAAGGGATAAGTAGTGCCTCTTTAGGTGTTTTTGTAAAAACTGGAGCTAAAAATGAACTTCCTGGAGAAGAGGGGATTTCTCATTTTATAGAACATATGATGTTTAAGGGGACTAAAAATAGAACAGCTAAAGAAATATCAGAAGAGATAGATAATGTTGGTGGAATAATTAATGCTTATACAGGAAAAGAAGTAACTACATATTATGTACAAATGTTATCAAATAGAATTCAAATAGGAATTGATGTTTTAACAGATATGTTTTTAAATTCTAATTTCTTGGAAGAAAATATCGAGAGAGAAAAAGGTGTAGTTATCGAAGAGATAAATATGTATGAAGATATTCCCGAAGAAATTATCCATGATAAAAATGGAAGTCTTGTAATTTCTGGACCACAAAGCAATATTATTCTTGGAAGTGTGAAAAGTGTAGGAGAACTTACAAGAGAAAAGATAATTAACTATGTAAAAGAGCAATATAATCCAGAAAATATGGTAATCTCTATAGCTGGAAACTTTGATGAAGAAGATGTATTTGAAAAATTAAATAAAGGTTTTGGAACTATAGAAAAAATAGAAAGAAAAAGAGAATATAATGGGGATATGGAGATAAAAACTCCAAAAACTATTATTAAAAAAGATAGTAATCAAGTTCATCTTTGCTTTAATACTATTGGAAAATCTGCCACTGATCCAAAAAGATATGAAGTAGCAATCTTAGCCAATACTCTTGGTGGAAATATGAGTTCAAGACTTTTCCAAAAAATAAGAGAAGACAGAGGTCTTGCTTATTCAGTATATAGTTATACTTCATCTTTTGAAGAGGGAGGAATAATAACTATATATGCTGGAACTACTCTTAAAGACTACAAAGAAGTTGTAAGATTAATAAGAGAGGAGTTTCAAGACATAAAAAATAATGGAATAAGTGAAAAAGAGTTACAAAAAACTAAAAATCAATTTTTAAGTGCAGTAACTTTTGGTCTTGAAAGCAGTAAAGGTAGAATGACTAGAATGGCAAATTCTTATCTGTTCTACAAAGAAGTTAAAGATTTAGATGATGTATTAAAAGAGATTGAAAAAATAACTGTTGAAGATATAAAAGAAGTTGCAAAAGAAGTATTTGATGAAAAATATTATTCTTTAACAGTTCTTGGAAATATAGAAGAAGGAGATTTAAACTAATGGAAAAAGTAACAGTAAAAATAACTTTAGCTGATGGAGTACAAAAACCAATGTATATGACAGAAGGATCAGCTGGAATGGACGTAAGAGCAAATATAAAAGAGCCAATTACTTTAGGAAGTTTAGAAAGAGTTTTAGTTCCGACAGGAATAAAAATGGAAATACCTATGGGATATGAAGTTCAAGTTAGACCAAGAAGTGGACTAGCTCTAAAACATGGAATTTCTATGGCAAATACTCCAGGAACAATAGATAGTGATTATAGAGGAGAAATCGGAGTTATAATGATAAATCTAAGCAAAGAAGATTTTGTTATAAATCCTGGTGAAAGAATAGCTCAACTTGTACTTGGAAAAGTATATCAAATGGATTTAGTAGAGGGAGAGTTATCAGCTACAGAAAGAGGAGAAGGTGGATTCGGTCACACTGGAAGATAATTATGAAATATATAATAGAAAAAGATAATGAGGGTGTAAGACTTGATAGATACCTTAGAAAAAAACTAAAAGATACACCTCTTACTGAAATATTTAAGGCTTTAAGAATTGGAAAAATAAAAGTAAATAATAAGAAAAAGAAAGAAAACTATCGTCTTGTAGAGGGAGATAAAATCTTTATAGGAATTGGAAGTCTAGAAGAGATGGAAGAGAAAAAAGATTTTATAAAATTATCTCAAGAGAATAGAGAGTTTTTATCTAAAAATATAGTTTTTGAAAATGATGATTTGATAATTTTTAATAAAGATAAAGATATTGTTATGCACAAAGGTAGTGGATTTGAATATGGAATTTCAGAAATGTTTAAATCTTATTATGAAACAGATGATTTTAACTTTATTAATAGAATAGATAAAAAAACTTCTGGTTTAGTAATTGGTGCTAAAAATAAAATTTCCACAAGAGTTTTAGCTGAGGAACTAAGAGAAAATAATATAAGAAAAAAATATTATATTTTAGTTCACGGAAATATTCAAAAAAATATATTTACTATTGAAAATTATCTAAAAAAAATAGAAGATAAAGTAGTTGTAACTGATGCTAATGATGAAGAGGGAAAAATTGCAATAACTCATTTTAAAGTTATAAAAAGATATGAAAGATATACTCTTTTAGAGGGGGAACTTTTAACAGGAAGAACACATCAACTGAGAGTTCAACTGTCAAATATGGGAAATCCAATAGTTGGAGACACTCGTTATGGAAAAAAAGATGGGGAAAATACATTGTATTTAAACTCTTTTTATTGCGAGATACCAAAATATAATATAAAAATAGAAAATAGTCTGCCAGATTTTTTTGTAAAAAAACTTGGTAACTAAAAGGAGAAAAAATGTTTTTAATGAATTTTTTAAAGGGAATTGGAATTGGAATTGCCAATGTTATTCCTGGTGTTTCAGGTGGGACAATGGCTGTCCTATTTGGAATATATGATAAATTAGTTGAGTGTATAGCAAATTTTTTGCAAGCCCCAAAAGAAAAAAAGATAGAGTATATTAAATTTTTATTACCTCTAGTGATAGGGTGTGGAGTTGGAATTTTATTTTTTGCTAATATAATAGGTTACTTATATGAAAATTATCCAATATATACAAAAGGAGCTTTTATCATCTTAGTACTTCCTTCAATACCTGTTATTATAAAAGGGGAAAGTTTTTCAAATGTTAAAAATATTCTTGCTTTTGCATTTGGATTGATGTTTGTAATAGGTTTCTTTATGATTACTCATAAATTTTCAGGAAACTCTTTTGAAAGACAAGAAATTTTTACTACAGCTTATGGATTAAAACTTTGCTTGTGTGGTGCTTTAGCTGGTGGAGCAATGATAATACCGGGAATTTCTGGTTCACTTTTACTTTTAGCATTGGGAGAACATGAAAATATTATAAATTATATAGGTAGAGTTGAAATAATACCACTTGCTTATTTTGCTGTGGGAGTAGGACTTGGAATATTGATATTTACTAAAATAATAAATTATTTCTTAGTAAATTATAGAAGTAAAACATTGTTTGTAATACTTGGAATAGTAGTGGCATCTTTAGTTGAACTTTTAATAAATATATAATAAAAAAATTGACTGTTGTAATTATGTGCAACAGTCTTTTTATATAATAAATAAAAAAATACACCTAAAGTCTTGAGAAAAGATTTTAGGCGTATATAAAATCAAACTAGTTTAATTGTTCCATTATTTCATCTGGAATATCAAAGTTTGCGAAAACTTCTTGAACGTCATCTAAGTCATCAAGAGCATCATAAAGTACCATAACTTTTTTAGCTGTATCAAGATCAGTGATAGCAACTTTGTTTTCTGGTAACATTGTGATTTCAGCTTCTTCATATTTATATCCAGCATCTGTTAAAGATTGAAGAACAGTTTGGAAATCAGCAGGGTCAGTTAAAACTTGGAATTCTCCATCTTCTTCAATTATGTCTTCAGCTCCAGCTTCTAATGCTACCATCATAAATTCTTCAGAATCAGCAACATTTTCAGCAGAGATGATTATTTCTCCTTTTTTGTTGAACATCCAAGAAACGGCTCCGTCAGCTCCAAGGTTTCCACCTTTTCTAGAGAAAGCAGTTCTTACTTCAGAAGCAGATCTGTTTTTATTATCAGTAACAACTTCAACGATGAAAGCAGTTCCAGCTGGTCCATATCCTTCATATCTCATTTCGATATAGTCTACACCTTCTAATTCTCCAGTTCCTTTTTTTATAGCTCTTTCTAATATGTCTTTAGGCATATTTCCTGCTTTAGCTTTATCAATAGCAAGTCTAAGTCTTGGGTTGAAGTTAGGATCTCCTCCACCTTCTTTAGCTGCGATTGTTAATTCTTTTCCTAATTTTGTAAATAAGCTAGCTCTTTTTTTATCTTGAGCTCCTTTTCTGTGTTGAATGTTATTCCATTTACTATGTCCTGACATTACATCCTCCTAAGTATATAAAATTATCTTAAATATTTTATCACATTAATTAAAAATTTTCAATATTTCATAGAATACTTTATTATTTATCTAAATTTTAAAAAATTAAAATCTCTTTTTCTGTAATAAGTTTATCTATTTTTATATCAAACTTTTCTCCAGAAAAGTTGTTATCTATTTGAAAATCATAAGCAAGGGATATTTTATGAGAATTTTTATATTTTTCATAAGATAGAAATCTATCATAAAACCCTTTTCCAAAACCAATTCTATCTCCTGTTCTATTAAAAACAACTCCTGGGACAATAATTAGATCAATATTCTCTAAAAATTCATCTCCTATTGGTTCGATTACTCCAAAATCTCCACAAGAAAAACTTTCAGAAATTTTTATAGGAATTATATTACCACCAACCATTTTAGGAAGAAGAATAGTTTTTCCAAGATTCAAAAGATATTTATGAAGTTTTTCGGTTTCAACTTCATTTTTAAAAGCCACATAACTCATAATAGTTTTAGAGTTTTTTAAAATATCATCACTCAAAAATTTTTTTATAATCTCATTACTTAAATTTTCTTTTTCTTCAAAAGAAAGAGATTCACGAATTTTTCTGATTTTTTTTCTTAGATTTTTTTTAATCTCACTATTATTCATTTGGATTTTCCTCTTGTGGGGAGTTTAATTTTTCAAGCTCTTTTTTGGCAAGAAGTAAATCTTTCCAAAAATCAATAGCAACAGTTGAGTTTCTTCCTGTATTTTCACGAGCCTCTTTTACAAATCTTACATCATAAGTTATAAGGACTTTTATTCCACCTTTCCAATCAATAAATTTTCCTCTCTCTTTTCCAAAATTAATCTCTCTTCCAAGTAAAGCTTCAGCAGAATATTGTCCAAAAGTAACAATAATTTTTGGTTCTGTAATAGCTATTTGCATATCTAAAAGTTCTTTTAAATAGTTTTGCTCCTCTTCAAAAAGATCTTTATATTTTAAACTGCATTTTGTAAGAGTAGTTATATAATAATCTTCTGGAATAAATCCAGCCATATCACAAAGTTTTATTAGGAATTCTCCACTAGATCCAACCATAACTTTTAAATCTTCTGTTTCATAAAGATCACTTTCATCTCCAATGAATAGAAGATTTGCGTTTTTATTTCCACTTCCAAGGATAGCTTTTTCATCATCATCTTCAAAGCTCTCTTTTATTTTTGGAATATTATTTATCTCAAAGGAAAGTTCTTCCCATAGTTCTTTCTTTTCCATAATATCACCTCATTTATAGTTTGTACAACTTAGTAACAGTATCTTGAGTTGTGATTTCAATAGGTATAGAGATATTTCTTCTATTCATTTCACTGATGATAGTATTTGAAACGATATTAAAGTTATTACTATCTTTACTAATATGTGCTAGATACACTTTTTTTAAGTTGGAAGAATAATTTTCACAAACAAATTTTGCAGCATCATTATTAGAAAGATGTCCGTTTCTACTTTTTACACGGTCCTTCAAGTCCCAAGGGTAGTTACATTCCATAAGCATTTGATAATCATAATTTGATTCAATTATCATAATATTAACCCCTCTAAAAAACTCCCTCACTCTATTGTCAATGTATCCAATGTCAGTTGATATTCCTAAAACTTTTTTAGAAGAGATCTCCTCAATTCTAAATCCAACAGTTCTTTCAGCATCGTGCATAACATCAAAAGGTTGAACTTTAATTTTATCATTTATAAAAAATTCTAAAGTGTCAATAAAATTTAAATTTTCTTCAGAGATCTTTCCAAGTTTTTTTTGACCAGCGAAAAAACTTTCTTTTGTAATATAAAGAGGGATATTATATTTTCTAGAAACAATCCCAGCTCCTTGAATATGGTCTGTATGTTCGTGAGTTATAAGAATACCTTGGATATTTTCTAAAGATTCTCCAATATTATTAAGTTTTTCCTCTAATTTTTTTCCGCTAAAACCAGCATCAACTAAAATTTTTATACCATCGATATTTATAAAAGTAGAGTTTCCTCCACTACCACTACCAAGTATTGATATTTCCATTTTTTTCCTTTCTAAATTTTATAGAATATTTTTTCTTGTATTTTTAGCTTTATTTAAGTTATATTCTGTAAGTTTTTTTGATAAATATTGCATATATTCATATTCAAATATAAAATCTGTTTCTCCAAAATAAATTCCTGCATTTTTTTTAGTTTGAAGTCCAAAAAGTGATGTAAACCAGATAGAACCAACATCAATATGAATATCATCATATGGATCAAGTTCTGATAGTCCATAACTTTCAATTCCAAGTCCAACTAAATCTCTAAAATTACTAGGTCCTAAAAGAGGAGCTACAACATATGGACCAGAAGGTACACCATAATATGCAAAAGTATTTCCTAAAGTTTCTTTATATTTTGGAAATCCCATTTTAGATGCCACATCAAAAGTTCCAAGAAGTCCAATTGATGAGTTTATTCCAAATCTAAAAACAGTTTCTAAAGTTTCTGGGATTCTAAATTGAAGTAATAAATTTCCAGCTGTTTTTATATCTCCAAAGTTTGAGAAGAAATTTTTAATTCTATCTTGAATAAAGTTAGGAGTATAATAATCATATGTTCTTAAAGTTGGAGCAAGTACTTCTCTATCTGCAAAAGAGTTAAAAGCATAAATTCTTCTGTTCATTGGACTAAAATAATCAGATTTTCCAAAAAGTATATCTTTATCCTCTTGTACAGTAGTTTCTATGAAATTTTTATCTACTTCAGCAGATTTTTTTGGAGCATTGCTACAACCAATCAAAAGAGAAGACATAAGAATTAAAGAAAGTATTTTAAATTTTTTCATAATTATCTTCCCTCCTTCATAGCATTTAGCATGTAATCTATATTTTCTTGATAGAACATATTTCCACAATGTCCACCATATGGATAGATGTGTAATCTATCTCCAAAAGTTTTCTTTAGATAATTTAGATGGGCTTTTGTTAAGATAATCTCATCTTTATTTGTGACAACTTTTATATTTTTAGCATTTTTTAGATAATTATCTATGATTTTTAAATCAGAGAATTTTGCTACATCTTTAACTGTCATATTTTTATTATATCTTTCTTGATAATATGGAACAGCGATTTTTTCAATATAATCACCAAAAGTTGCAAAATTAACACGTTCAAAATATTTTCCCATATTTTCATATTTTTCTATTTTATAGTCAGAATAATTTTTCATTTGATTTGAATAATCTGTTAAGAAGTTTACATCAATGGCATTTAATCTAAATACAAGACCAATTCCCATTTTTAATTCATTTTCAGATATTTTTAGATCTTTTAAAATTTTAGCAGGATTTTTTGTAAAATTATCAACAGAAGTTCCTTGTGAATATGATAGAGCAGTTAAAATCTCATTTATTTTTATAAAGAAATTATCCACATTGTAGTTAACAGATTTATCAAACATATTATCTAAAAGACTTGCTGAGTCAAAAAGATTAACAGCAGGATTTACCATAAATACATTTTTAAAATCAAAAACTTTTTCTTTGCTGTCTAAGAAAGAAACTACAGCTGAGTGAGTTCCTCCAAGACTGTATCCCATAATATTATAATTTTCAACAGCTACTTTACTTTCTACAAATGGTTTTATTTTTTCTAAAGCTCTGTATAAATCCATTCCGTCGTTTATTAGATTTCCGGGGATTTTTTCAAATGAAAGAGAAACCAGAGAGTTTGCATTCATTATTGAAGAAATTCCTACAACATGATAACCAGCTGAGTAAAATATTCTTTGGAAATACTGAGTTTTTAAAGAAGATGCACTTGAACCAGTACCAGAAAGAATAAATACAAGTGGTGCTTTTTTATCCTGTAGAGCCACAGTAAATTTATAATCATCTTGATATTCAAGATTAGCTGGAATTTCTCTTGTGTCAACAAAATTTGTTGTATAATATTTAAGAGGAATTTTTTCTTGGATACCTTTTGCCATAAGAGTAGATGAACCAAAAACAGTTGCAATATATGGGTCTTTTAAAGGAAAATCATAAGCAAGTAGATTTAATCCCATAGTTAAAAAAAGAAATAAGAATAATTTTTTCATTCTCTCACCTCGAAATATTTGATTGAAAATACACCAATCATATAACAAAAATTATTTTAAATGTATAATATATAATACCATAATTAAGAGTTTTAGAAAAGATAAATTTAAACAAAATTATGGTATAATAGAGAATGAAAAATATAATTAAAGGAGAGTAAAATGGATAAAAAAGGTTTTTTAAATCTTTTTAAAAATGATGATGAACAAATTATAGTAAAATTATGGGAAGATATAGAACTTGCCCAAAGTATAGATTATTTTATTGAAACAGATATTTTTTATCCACCAAATATTTGGAGTGTTTTAGAAAAAACAAATATTAATGGAATGAGATTTTTGGTAAGTGGTTTAAATGAAACTAACGAAAAGAAAAATATAATAATTATTCCAAAGGATTTTCAAGGGGAAAATCCAGAATTTCAACTTATATTTTTCAAAATAGATGGGACTAATCGTTTTAAAGAGTTGTTACATAAAGATTTTTTAGGAACTATAATGAGCCTTGGGATAAAAAGAGAGATTTTAGGAGATTTGATTGTAAAAGAAAATATCGCTTATGGTGTAATATTAAAAGAAAAATTTGATTTAATAAAAAATTTGGAAAAAGTTTCAAATATTCCAGTAAAAATTTTTGAAATCTCAAAAGATGAAGTACCAAAAAGTGAATTTAAAGAGATTTTAATAACAGTTCCATCAATAAGACTTGATAGTATTATTGGGGAAATTGCAAATACTTCCCGTCAAAAATCAGTTTCCCTTATAGAGGAGGGGCTTGTGATGGTAAATTATAATATTCAAAAATCTAAGTCTTTAGATTTAAAAGAGGGAGATGTAATAACTATAAAAAAAGTTGGAAAATTTATTTTTGAAAATATCGTTGGAGAAAATAAAAAAGGAAAAATAAAAATTTTATTAAAAAAATTTATTTAAAAATTTTAGGAAAAATAAC
>OGRS01000672.1_pt1 | contig 29093 bp, 28 predicted proteins | sample 1553561 | NCBI WGS metagenome assembly OGRS01 (sample SAMEA2580103, study PRJEB22360) | human gut metagenome | biome: human gut; feature: human-associated habitat; material: faeces | place: Denmark | collected 2008/2010
CAAGAGCATTGATATATCAAGTACCAGGAGGAATGTTATCAAACTTAATGTCTCAGTTATCAGGACAAAATGCAATGGATAAATATGAAGAGGTATTAAGAGAGATACCAAAAGTAAGAAAAGATTTAGGATATCCACCACTTGTAACTCCATTATCACAAATGGTAGGAACACAAGCAGTATTTAATGTGTTGATGAAACAAAGATATAAAGTAGTACCAAAAGAGATAAAAGACTATGTAAGAGGATTATATGGAAAATCTCCAGCACCGATAGACCTAGAAGTGCAAAAAATAATAATAGGAAATGAAGTTCCAACAACTTGTAGACCAGCAGATAAGATAGGTCCAGAGTTAGAAAAATATAGACAAGAGATAGGAAGTTTAGCACATTCAATGGAAGATGTATTAAGTTATGCACTATTCCCAGAAAATGCTAGAAAATTCTTAGAAAATAAATATAATCCAAAACCAGAAAAAAAAGTTCAAGAAATAAATATATTTTTACAATGGTAGTTTAATTATAAAAAATGAGGAGTGGTGAGAAAAATGATAAATTTTTTTAAGAAATTATTTGGAACAAAAGAAAAAGTAGAACAAGTTGAGGTAACAACTCCAAGATTAAAAAAAGAAAAATTAACACTTGAAAAATTAGAAGCAGAACCAGAAATGTTAGTAGCTGCTATGATAGCTACGATAAATGCTGCTGGTGATAAAGATATTTCAAATTTTAGAATTAGAAAAATAAGAAAATTCTAAATAATGTTTAAAAATATATTTACACTCTCTATCTTAGATAATTAAGATAGAGGGTGTATTTTTCATATATGGAATTATTAAGGGAATTTTTGGTTGATATATATTGGATATTATCTTAAAATATATAGTATATCAAAAAATTTAATTAGGGGGAAAAATGTTTGGAAAAAATGGTTTAGTTTATGCAGTTTTAGCATCAATACTTTGGGCAATAGTAAATCCAGTAATAAAAACAGGACTTAGTTATGAAATGACACCAATGAATTTTGCTGGGCTTAGATTTACATCAGTTGGGATAATTTTATTTATATACACTTGGCATAAAGGAATGTGGGAAGAGATAAAAGCAAATAGGAAACTTTTCACTTTACTTACTATAGTAAATATTTTTCTAGGATATGCTTCTTTTTATATAGGAGTAAACTTAGTAGATGGTGCAATTTCATCAATAATAATGGGAACAACACCTTTTGTTAATATTATCCTTAGCCATATTATGACTGAGAATGATAAATTAAATAAGCATAAAATAATAAGTATACTTATAAGTTTAGCAGGACTTTTAATGATAGTTGGAGTAAAAGGAAGTGGAAATCCAATAGGAGCAATTGGTTTTGTAGGAATTGGACTTTTGTATATGAATATTATTTTCCAAGGTTATTCAGCTATAAAAGTTGCAGAGTATAAAGCTAATATAGATCCAATATTTTTAAATGCTGTTCAAATGTTCTTTGGAGGATTTTTATTATATCTTACAGGAGTGGGAATTGAAGGGTATAGAAATTTTATAGGAAAGCCAATGGGATTTTATTTAAGTCTTGGAACTTTAGTATTTGTTTCAGTGTTTGCTTTTAGTTTTTGGTTTATGGCTTTACAAGATAAAAATACAAAAGTTTCAGAAGTAAATATGTGTAGATTAATAAATCCAATTTTAGGAGCAATTCTTAGTTGGATTATGCTTCCAGATGAAAAACCTACTTTTAATACAGTTGTGGGAATGATAATAATAGTATTTTCACTAGTTTTTTATTTTAAAGGTAAAGAATATTTTGAAAAATCAAAAAAATAAATTAAAAAAAGCTAACTATGAAAAAAGTTAGCTTTTTGTATGTATAATTTTTAGAATTATAAACTTATTCGGGACAAAAAAACTTAAAAAAATATTTTTCAAAAAAACTATTGACTTTTTTAAATATATTGGGTAGTATTATTGTATACAATAAGTAAAATCTGTGATTTCAAAGAAAAAATAAAAATAATTGAAAATAAAATATTCTTTTCTTTTAAAATCTCAATAAATAGAAAAATAAATATTTAATTGAAATAAGAGAAAAGGGAAAACTTTTCTCTTATTTTATTATAAATTTTGATAACTATATTGACAAAAGTTGTAAAAAGAGTTAAAATTCTAATATAAATACTGTATACAATATTCTGTAAACTAGAATATTTTAAGGAGGAAAAATGATAGGCGTTTGTGGAAATGAAAAAGATTCTGATGTTTTAGTAACAGTTGATCTTGATTTTCAAGGAATAGAGATAACAATAGAATCTAAGCTAAAAAAAATGTTTGGAAAATTAATGGAAAAAGCAGTAAGAGAAGTTTTAGAAGATATGAAAGTTGAAAATGCAAAAGTTTTAGTTCAAGATTTTGGTGCATTGGACTTTGTTATAAAAGGAAGAACAAGAACAGCTGTAAGAAGAGCTATGAACGGAGGGGATAAATAATGGCAATTAGAAGATCAAGAAGAACAATGATGTTTGCTCCAGCAAATAACCCAAAAATGTTAGTAACAGCTCATCTATATGGACCAGATTGTGTTTTGTTTGACTTAGAAGATGCAGTAAAATATTCTGAAAAAGATGCAGCAAGAGATCTTCTTGCTGAGGCTCTAAAAGTTATGGATTATGGAGATACAGAGATATTTGCTAGAATAAATCCACTTTATACAGAGTTTGGAAAAGATGATGTAAAAACTTTAGTTCCTGCAGGTTTAAGAAATATGAGACTTGCTATGACAGAAACTTCAGAACAAATAAAAGAATTAGATGAACTTCTTACAGAAATAGAAAAAGAAAATGGAATTGAAGTAGGATCTTGTAAAATACAAGCATCTATTGAAACTCCAAAAGCTGTAATGAATGTATTTGACATAGTTAAGGCATCTCCAAGAATTGTAAGTGTATCTTTTGGAGCAGAAGATTATACAAGATGTCTTGGAGCTACAAGAACTAAAGAGGGAACAGAAATATTTATGGCTAGAAATATGGTATCAATGGCTGCTTCAATAGCAGGAATTGATGCTATAGATACTGTTTGGTCAGATTTAGCTGATGTAGAAGGATTTAAAAATGAAATAAAATCTTCTATGAATCTTGGATTTGCTGGAAAATCTTGTATTCACCCATCTCAAATAAAAATAATTCACGATGTATTTACTCCAAGTAAAGAAGAAATTGAAAAATCTCTAAGAATAGTTGAGGCAGCAGCTGCAGCAGATATCAGTAGAGGTGGAGTAATAACTGTTGATGGAAAAATGGTTGATATACCTGTTATTTCAAAAGCAGAAAGAGTGGTTAGACTTGCTAAAGCAGCAGGAGTTATCAAATAAAGAGGAGATGAATTAGAGTGGAAATAAAAACATTAATAAATAAAGTAAATAGAGAAATCCCTAGTTATATTGAAGGGTATGGAGAGGTTAAACCTTATGCTGGACCTTTTGCAACAGCTCCTTCAGGAGAAAGAAGTTCTGTAAAACTATCTTGTTCAAAGCCAGGAGATAGCAAATTAGTAGCTTCAATAAGAGAGGCTTTAGAAAAATGTCAAATAAAAGATGGAATGACAATATCTTTCCACCACCACTTAAGAAATGGTGACTATGTTTTAAATATGGTAATGGACGAAATCGCTAAAATGGGAATAAAAAATCTTAATTTAGTGGCTTCATCACTTACAAAAGCTCACGAACCTCTAATAGAACATATAAAAAGTGGAGTAGTAACAGGAATAAATACTTCTGGACTTAGAGGAGAAATCGCAAAAGCTATTTCTAAAAATAATATTTTAGGAAAACCAGTTGTATTTAGAACTCATGGAGGAAGAGGAAGAGCAATTGAGGCAGGAGAATTAAAAATTGATATTGCATTTATTGCTGCACCAGCTTGTGATCCAATGGGAAATATGAATGGTTGTGAAGGAAAATCAGCTTTTGGTGCTATGGGATATCCAATGGTAGATGCTGAATATGCTGATAAAGTTGTTGCAATAACTGATAATCTAGTAGAATTTCCATTACAAAAAATATCAATACCTATGATATATACTGATTATGTTGTAGTTGTAGATTCAATAGGAGATCCAGAACAAATAGCAACTGGAGCTACAAGAATTACAAAAAATCCTCAAGAACTTTTAATAGCTGAAAATGCTGCAAAAGTTTTAATAGCAAGTGGAGCTATAAAAAATGGATTTTCTTTCCAAGCTGGTTCAGGTGGATCATCACTAGCAGTATGTAGATTCTTAAAAGAATATATGAAAGAAAATGAAATAAAAGGATCTTTTGTTTCAGGTGGAGCAACTGGATATTTAGTTGAACTTTTAGAGGAAGGATATTTTAATACTATCTTAGATACACAAAGTTTTGATGGAGTAGCAGCAGCATCTGTTGCAAAAAATGCAAATCACTTAGAGATGTCATCTTCAATGTATGCTAACCCACACAATAAATCTTGTGTAGCTCATCAACTAGATGTAATGATACTTTCTGCAACAGAGATTGACGAAGATTATAATATAAACTCACTAACAGGTTCAACAGGAATGATAATGGGAGCTGTTGGAGGAGCGCCAGATACAGCAGCAGGGGCAAAACTTACTTTAGTAGTGGCTCCAACAATGAGAAAAAGAATACCAATAATCACAGATAAAGTAACAAATGTTGTTACACCTGGAGAAACAGTTGATATTTTAGTAACTGAAAGAGGAATCTGTGTAAATCCTAACAGAAAAGATTTACAAGAGGCTTTAGATAATGCTGGAATAAAAACAAAAACAATAGGGGAGCTTAGAAAAGATGTAGAACATCTAACAGGTACACCAGAAAAAACAGAGTTTGGAGATACAATAGTTGGAGTTATAGAATATAGAGATGGAACTGTAATAGATGTAATAAGACAAGCTAAATAAATTTAGATAAACACTGGTTTGCTACTTTGTAGTAAGCCAGTTTTTTTTGCATTATTTTATTTTTTGAAGTATAATATTTTTATAAAAAATATTGATTAGAGGTTGTGAAATGCGTGAGAGAATAAATATAAGCGACAATATTTATATAAAACTTAAAGAAAAATTTATGACTGGTGAGCTTGATTTTGGAGATAAAATAGTAGAATTGGATTTATGTGAAAAATTAGAAGTGAGTCGTACTCCATTGAGAGAAGCTATAAAAAAATTAGAGATTGAAGGAATAGTTGAAAGAACTCCTAATGGAAGAATAAAAATTACTGATATGGACGAGAAAAAAATAGAGGAGATTTTTCAAATAAGAATAGCTTTAGAAGATATTATTTATGATAAAATAATGTCTAAACCAGTTGACAGAAAACTAATAGAAAAATTAGAGGATAATTTAAGATTAACAGAATTTCAAATGTCTTGCTCTAATTGGAAAGAAACAAAAAAACTTTTTACAGATTATACAAAAATTTTGTATGATTACTCAGATTTAGAGTTTACTTTGAAAATTTTAAAAAGTTATACATTTATTCTTGGAAAATTAAGAATAAAATCTTTGGGAAAAGAAGAGAGAATAAGAGAGGCATTTGAAGAGCACAAAAGCATTTTAAAATTTATGATAGAAAACAACTTAGAAGAAGTTAAAAAAGTTAATAAAAAACATCTTCTTAATTCTAAAAAGTCAACTATTCAATATTTTAAGGAAAGAATAAAATAACATATAATTTTTTTTAATTAAAAAATAAAATAACACTTTTTCTAAAAAAATTTTCAAAAAAATATATACAAAAAATAAAAGTTGGTATATAATTTATCTATAATAATTTTTTAGAGAGGAGAACTTTTATGGAAGGATTCAATCAATTGTTAAAAGGGGAAATAGATGATTTTCGTGAATTGGGGCACAAATTTCTAAAAAAAGAAGTTTCAATAGGTGACTTTAAAGGTAAGTCTGGAGGTATGGGAGTTTACGCCCAACGTGGTGGAGAAAAATTCATGATTAGACTTCGTACTAATTCAGGAGTTCTTCCTTTAGCACACCTAAAACTAATAGTATCATTTTTAGATAAATATGATATCAAACGTTTACATTTAACTACAAGACAAGCTATACAACTACACGATTTGGGGATCGATGATGTATGTGATATAATGGACGAGGCAATAGACCACAATCTTTATACTCGTGGTGGTGGAGGAAACTTCCCAAGAAACGTTTCACTTTCAGCTATGTCTGGAGTGGAAAAAGGTGAGTATTTTGATGTGACACCTTTTGCTCTTGAAGTTGGAAAATACTTAATGAGTCAAATAACAACTTATAAATTACCTAGAAAATTAAAAATAGCATTTTCTTCAAGTGATAAAGATGGCGCTAATGCAACTTTAAATGATTTAGGATTTATGGCAACTGTAAAAGATGGAAAACCATATTTCAGATTATTTATAGCAGGAGGATTAGGAGGAAACCCAGCTCCAGCTCTTCATTATGAAAAATTAGTAGAACCAAAAGATATTCTTTATCATGTAGAGGGAATGACACAACTTTTTATAGCAGAGGGAGATTATCAAAATAAAGCAAAAGCAAGAACTAGATATATCCCAAGAAGAATGGGTGTAGAAGTTTTTATAGAATGCTACGAAAAACACCTAAAAGAAGTAAAAGAAAAATTAAACTTAGATGTAAATATACCTGTTGAGTTATCAACTACTTTAGAGAAATATTCTCATAAATTAGAAGAAAATAGTTGTGTAATTCCTCAAAGACAAGATAATCTATATTCTATGATATTACATCCAATGAATGGACAGCTACCAACAGAAACTTTTAAAATTTTAGTTGATTTCTTAGATAAAAATTCTAATACTGAAGCAAGACTTAGTATGACAGAAAGTATCTATGTAAGAAATCTTACTGAAGAACAAATTAAAGAACTTTTGGAACTAACAAAATCAGTAAGAATGCTTAATAAAGTTCAACAAAGTGTAAGCTGTATAGGTGTTCCAACTTGTCAAATGGGAATAGAACAAAGCCAAAAACTTTTAACAGAGATATTAAGTTATTTAAAGGAAAATAATATACCTGAAGAGTTATTACCATCTATCCATATTTCTGGTTGTCAAAACTCTTGTGCAAGACATCAAGTTAATGAGATTGGATTTGCAGGAGGAAAAAGAAAAGTTGGAGATGCTTTAGAGGACGTGTTTGATCTATATGTTGGAGGAATTTTCAGCAGAGAAAAAACTGAACTTGGAGAAAAAATTGGAACAATTATAGCAAGAAATATTCCTAAATTTATAGGAGAAGTTGCTGTTAAACTTGACCAAGAAAAAATCTCATTTAGACAACTTTTAGAAAGAAAAGAAGAATTTTTAAATATAGTAAAACCATATTTAATTTAGTATAAAAATTAGAGAGGAATAAAATCCTCTCTTTTTTCAAAAAATATAAGAAATATAAAATAAAGAAAAATAGTTGCTACACCTGAAATCTTAGAAATAAGATTAGGGTGTAGTTTTTAATTTATATATGAGGGAATTTAAATGATGTAAAATAGTGGTATTGTTTATAAGGTATGGAGCTGATATGAGTACTAAAATATATTATTTTTTAATTCTAATTTTAGTATAACATTTAAATAATAAAAGGGTTTCAATTGAAAAATATCTAAAAGTTTAACTTGATAAAATATATTTTATGAATTATTATAGTTTGAAAAAGAACAAAAATATTTTTTATTGACAAATAGATTGAAAAATGTTACAATCAAAATATAGTATAATTGTATACAATAAAGGAAGGTGGTTTTATGAAAAAAGTTTCATTAAAAGGAGTTGTTGATTTACATGTTCATTCACATCCAGATATTAGAGAAAGAGCATATACTGATTTTCAACTGATGGAAGCAGGAAGAAGAGTTGGAGCAAGGGCGATAGTTATAAAAACACATCATGGGACTACAATGGATAGAGCGTATTTAGCTAATGAATACAATAAAAAAGTATATGGAGATAATAATTTTGAAATGTTTGGCGGAATAACATTAAATGCAGCGGTGGGAGGATTTAATGTAGTTGCTGTTGAGACAGCTCTTAAATTAGGCGCTAAAATAGTTTGGATGCCAACAACTTATGCAGCTAATCACTTAGCTGCTTATGGAAAAACAGGTGGAATAAAATGTATTGATGAAAATAAAAATATTTTACCAGAAGTAGAAGAAATTCTTAAGCTTATAAAAGAATATAATGTTATTTTGGGGACAGGTCATATTTCTTGTGAAGAAATTTTTATTTTAGTAAAAAAAGCTAAAGAAATGGGAATAGATAAAATAGTAATAACTCATCCTGAATTTTGGGTTGTTGGAATGAGCCACGAAGATCAAATAAAAATAGTAAAAGAATATGATGTTTATTTAGAAAGATGTTTTGCTCAACCAATGGGAGGAGGAGTTTATAAAAGTAATTTAGAAGATAATTATCAAATTATAAAAAAAGTAGGATGTAATAATGTTATTGTTGATACAGATGGTGGACAGGTAGAAAATCCAAATTGGGAGATAGCTTTTGAACAATATATGCAATATCTTTCTGATAAAGGAATTTCTGATGAAGAATTAGAAATAATGACTATAAAAAATGCTAGTAAATTATTAGGAATAGTTGAATAAGGAGGGAAAATGATTAGTTTTTTAATTGTTTTAGCAATAGTAATATCTATTTTTTTAGGTTATAAAACTAAAATAAATACAGGTTTTTTTGCCATAGGATTTGCTTATTTAATAGGATGTTTTGGTTTAAATTTAGGAGCTTCTAAAGTTATAGCAATGTGGCCTATAAAAATTTTCTTTGTTATTTTTTCAGTTTCTTTATTTTATAATTTTCCTATGACTAATGGAACTTTAGAAAAATTATCTCAACATATGTTGTATAAAACAAGAAAAATACCACATTTATTACCTTTTGCTATATTTTTTTGTGCTACTTTTATAGCTGGACTAGGAGCAGGATATTTTACCGTTTTAGCGTTCTTTGGACCATTGACTTTAATACTATGTGAAAAAACAGGATTAAGTAAATTGACAGGGGCTTTAGCGGTGAATTATGGTTCTTTAGCGGGAGCTAATTTTATGACAAGTGCGAGTGGAATCATATTTAGAGGTTTAATAGAGAATGCTGGATATCAAAATTCTTTTTCACATGCGACTGCAATATTTGTATCAACAATTATTATTCCAATTGTAGTTTTAAGTCTTTTAATATTAAAAGATAAAAATAAAATGCTTAAAAATAAAAGTTTAGAAATAGATGTTCCAGAAGAATTTAATGAAACTCAAAAAACAACTTTAAAATTAATATGTGCAATGGTTTTTATAGTATTAATTTTTCCAATTTTAAATACAGTATTTCCTGGAAATCCAATAATAAAATTTATAAATTCAAAATTGGATATAGGATTAATAGCAATCTTATTTACAATTGTTGCCTTTTTAATGAAGTTAGGTAAGGAAAAGGAAATTATAGCAAAAGTTCCTTGGAATACTCTTATAATGATTTGTGGAGTTGGAATGTTAATTTCTGTAGCAATAAAAGCTGGAACTATAGAAATTCTTTCTAGTTGGATAGGAACAAATATACCTAGATTTTTGATACCAATAATTTTATGTTCTGTTGGAGGAATTATGTCATCTTTTAGTAGCACTTTAGGAGTAGTTGCTCCAGCTTTATTCCCAATTATTCCAGTAATATCAGAAACAACAGGATTGAATCCAACAGTATTATTTGTAGCTGTAATAGTTGGAGCTCAAGCAACTTCTATTTCACCATTTTCTTCTGGTGGAAGTTTAATACTTGGATCAGCTACAGAAGAAGAAAGAAATGGTCTTTTTGGAGAACTATTATTTAAAGGAACTTCTTTGGCCTTGATTTCATCAATAATTTTTAGTACAATCTTAAGTATTGTAATGTAATTTGGAGGTATTTTTTGTGATTAAATTATATGAAGATGGAATTTATTTACTAAATGGGAAAAATATTGTAACAGAATATAATATGTCAAAAGAAGAGGCTAAAAAGGGAACAATAGCTTATTCTATTTTAAAAAGTCATAATACAAATTCTAGTATGAATAATTTAAAAATAAAATTTGATGCTATGGCTTCTCACGATATAACTTTCGTAGGAATAATTCAAACAGCAAAAGCTTCAGGAATGAAAAAGTTTCCTCTTCCATATGTATTAACTAACTGTCATAACTCGTTATGTGCTGTGGGAGGAACAATCAATGAAGATGACCATATGTTTGGTTTATCTGCTGCAAAAAAATACGGGGGAATTTATGTTCCACCACACATAGCTGTAATACATCAATTTATGAGAGAAAAATTTGCTGGTTGTGGAAAAATGATTCTTGGCTCAGATTCTCATACAAGATATGGGGCTTTGGGGACTATCGCTATTGGAGAAGGTGGAGGAGAATTAGTAAAACAACTTTTGGAACAAACTTATGATATAACTTATCCAGAAGTTATTGCTATTTACTTAGATGGAAAACCAAAACCTTGGGTTGGACCACAAGACATAGCTCTTGCAATAATAGGAGCAGTTTTTAAAAAAGGATATGTAAAAAATAAAATAGTTGAGTTTGTAGGACCTGGGGTATCTAGTATGACAACAGATTTTAGAAATGGCGTTGATGTAATGACAACTGAAACAGCTTGTTTATCTTCAATTTGGAGAACAGATGAGGATACTAGAGAATTTTTAAAAACTCACAAAAGAGAAAATGAGTACAAAGAATTAAATCCACAAGATGTAGCATACTATGACGGTTGTGTCTATGTTGATTTAGATACAGTTAAACCAATGATAGCTCTACCATTCCACCCAAGTAATGTATATGAAATTGATGAACTTAAGAAAAATCCATATGAAATATTAAAAGCTGTTGAGGAAGAAGCTTTCAATATAACAGGAAAGAGAATTTTATCTCTTACAGATAAAATAATAGATGAAAAAATTATGGTTCAACAAGGAGTAATTGCAGGTTGTGCTGGAGGAAATTATACAAACTTAGTAGAGGCGAGAAATTATCTAAAAGATAAAAGTTGTGGAAATGGAGAGTTTTCACTTTCTATCTATCCATCATCTCAACCTGTATTTACAGAACTTTTAAAACAGGGAGTCATTACAGACTTAACAAATACTGGAGCAATAATAAGAACAGCTTTCTGTGGACCTTGTTTTGGGGCAGGGGATACACCAGTAAATAATGGTTTAAGTATCCGTCATACTACAAGAAATTTCCCAAATCGTGAGGGATCAAAACCAGGAGTAAATCAAATGTCAGCAGTGGCTTTAATGGACGCAAGATCTATTGCTGCAACAGCTTTAAATGGTGGAATTTTAACTTCAGCAGAGGAAGTTTACAAAGAACATCAAGTACCTGAATATAAATTTGATGAAACTTCCTATGAAAATAGAGTGTTCTATGGATTTGAAAAAGGAGATTTCGAAAGTGAACTAAAATATGGACCAAATATTAAAGATTGGCCAGAGATGAGAAATTTAGCAGATAATATTTTATTAAAAGTTTGTTCTAAAATAATGGATCCAGTAACAACGACAGATGAGTTAATTCCATCAGGAGAAACATCATCTTATCGTTCAAATCCATTGGGACTTGCAGAGTTTACACTTTCAAGAAGAGACCCTGAGTATGTAGGAAGAGCTAAAGAAGTTGATAAACTTGAAAAAGATAGAGCAACAGGAAATATTTCAACTGAAATAAAAGTTGTAATAGAAAAAATAAATAAAATATTTGGACAAGAAAAAATAAATCTTGATGATATTCAAATTGGAAGTACAATATATGCAATAAAACCCGGAGATGGATCAGCTAGAGAACAAGCAGCCTCTTGTCAAAGAGTTTTGGGAGGACTAGCAAATATTTCAAAAGAATATGCAACAAAACGTTATCGTTCAAATTTAATTAACTGGGGAATGATACCATTTATAATGGAGGAAGAAGCAAATTTTGAAATAAATGATTATATCTATGTCCCTCAAATAAAAGATTCTTTAAATGGAGATATGAAATCAATAAAAGCTTATGTTATTTCAGATGAAATAAAAGAAATAAATCTTTCAATAAGTTATCTGACTGATGTGGAAAAAGAGATAATAAAAGCTGGTTGCTTAATAAATTACAATAAGAAATAAAAAAATAGCTACACCTGAAATCTTAGAAATAAGATTAGGGTGTAGTTTTTAATTGGGAAAAATGATATAATATTTTTTAGAATTATAAGAGAGGTGAAAAATTTTGTCTGGAAAAATAAATTTTTATTATGGAGTTGTTGGATCAAGAAAATCATCAGAACTTTTACTTACAGCTCATAGAAATAAAAGTGTTGGGAAAAAAGTAGAGGTATTTCAACCTTATAAAAATGAAAGAGATGGTCATGTAGTATCTAGTAGAGCTATGGAATATACAATAGAGGCTGTTGTGGTAGATGAAAAATTTAATTTTTATGATTATTGTAAATCTCATGAGCTTGATTTAATATTAATAGATGAGTTTCAATTTTTAGGAAAACATCATTGTGATCAATTGGTTCAAGTAATGATAGATTTTGATATAAATATATTCTTGTATGGTCTTATGAGTAATTTTAGAGGAGAATTATTCCCTACAGTAGCTTATATGTTACCATATATTACGACATTAAATGAAATAAAAACTGTCTGTGGACATTGTGGAAAAAGAAAAGCTACAATGAATGTTATGATTGGAGATATGGAAGCAGATAATGATGGAATTTCTGTTGGAAATCATTATAATGGTGTATGTGCAGTATGTTATAAAGAACTTACAAAAAATAAAAAATAAGAGTTTCGGCTCTTATTTTTTATTTGAAATATTTAGTTTTATTCTCTAAAATAAAATTTATTGCAGATTTTATTTCATTTTTTTCTAGATTTTCTTCTTTTGTTAAAAGATAAGTTTCTCTTTCAAAGAATGTTCCATCTGGTTTTGACATTGGATATCAAAATAAAAATTTGTAATTAACACGTTAAGCATGTTAAAATGAGATAACAAGGTTATTTTTAAATAATATTCTTGTTAAAAGGTTTACTTATTAAAGTTTTTAAGTAGATAAAATAAAAATTATAGGAGAAAGATTATGAAAAGAAAATTAGTTTTATTGAGTATGATAGCCATACTAACAAATGTTTCTTTTGGGGAAGAAATAGGAAAATCAGAAAAAATTGTTGCTTGTCAATTGGAGAAAAATGAAATAAAAGATTGTAGGAAAATAATAAACAAATGGCAAGAGTTTTTAATAGGGTTACCAAATTCCGATTCTCAAATAAAAATGACAGATGAAGAGATTAAAAAAGTAGTTTCTTTTAATGAAAAAAATGCAGACGGGTATTACTCTGATATAAATCTTTCAAAGGATAGAAAATCTATTTTTAAAAGTTTTGAAAACATGAAGAGTGGAGTAGATGTATTAAAACAATATGATGGTCTTGTAAAAATAGTTAAAGCTTATGCAACTCCAGGAACAAAATATTATAAAAAAGAAGAGATAAAAACACAAGTAATTGATGCACTTGATTGGTTATATGATAATGCTTATCATGAAAATCTTCCTGAACTTGGAAACTGGTGGCAATGGGAAATTGGAATACCAAAAAAACTAAATGAGATTTTAGCAATAATGTATGATGAAGTTCCTAAAGATAAAAAAATAAAATATTTGAAAGCCTCTCAATATTTTCAACCATATGCAAAATGGTCTGCTTTTAGTCCGTCAGCTTCATATTCTTCAGCACCACATAAAAGAATTTCAACAGGAGGAAATAGAATAGATACATCACTTATATGTTTTATAAGAGGTGTATTGATGGAAGATAGGACTCAAATACTAGATGGATTAAATTCAGTTGCTGAAGTTGGAAAAATAGTAACAGAGAAAGATGGATTTTATAAAGATGGCTCTTTTGTACAACACGATAACGTAGCTTATAACGGAACTTATGCAACAGTTTTATTTGATGGATTAGGTATGATACTTGAGTTAATAGATGGGACAGAATTTAAAATAGAAAGTCCAGAAATAAATAATATTTACGATTCAATTTTAAAAGGGTATAGTTATCTTATGATAAACGGAGGAGTTAACGATTCTGTAAGTGGAAGATCTATATCAAGAGATAATTCAAGTGAGATAGAAAGAGGAAGAGATTTAGTAAGCTCAATAACTTTACTTTCTTCAAAAGCTCCAAAAGAATATAGAAATGATTTATATTCAATGATAAAAAAAATAGTTTTGGATAATAATTTTTATTCTGTAATAAAAAAAGAAAGTAAACCAAAAATAAAAAATATTTTAGAAAATATAATAGCAGATGAAAATATAAAACCTTTAAAAGTAGAGGGAACAAAGATTTTTGGAGCTATGGACAGAGCTGTTTACACAAATTCAAAAGAGGGAAAAGTAGTTTTATCAATGCACTCTAATAGAATAGCCAACTATGAAACAATGAATGAGGAAAACTTAAAAGGTTGGTACACTGGAGATGGTATGACATATATCTATGGAAAAGATTCAAGCTCTTTTGTAGAATTTTGGCCAACAGCTGATATGTATCATCTTTCTGGGGTTACTAATAGTATAAATAAAATGGAAAATAAAGCTGGAGAAAGAAGAGAAAAACCTACAGTAAGTCCTAAAAAATTTGTTGGAGGAGTAGAAACAGGAGATGTAGCTTTTGTAGGAATGGATTTTATTTCTTGGAACAATAAGACTACAGCTAAAAAATCTTGGTTAATGATAGACGGAGCTGTTTTGGCTCTAGGATCAAATATAACAAGTACTGATGGAGAAATTCATACAACAATAGATAATAGAATTTTAAAGAAAGGTAAAATTTATATTGATGGTAAAGAATTAAATAAAAACTCTACTATAAAAGATCCTAAAAATCTTACAATAAACTTTAATGAAAATTATCCTGATGAAAATATAGGATATAAAATTATAAATTCTCCAGAATTAAATATAAATTTTACAGAGAATAAAGGAAGTTGGAAAGATATTGGAGGAACTTTAGATACAGAGATAGTAAAACAATATTTTTCAGTTTATTTAAATTACGGAAAAGATCCCAAAGATGAAACATATGCTTATGTAATATTGCCAATGTTCTCCAAAGATGAAGTTGAAAATTATGATACTTCAAGATTTAAAATAGAGAAATTAGATGATAAGGCTCATATAGTAAGAGATGCAAAAACAGATATTGTGGCTATAAATTTTTGGAATAATGGAGAGAATGAATTTGAAGGAATAAAAACAAAATATCCATTATCGATAATAAAAGATGAAGAAGATGGAATATTAAAACTATATGTAAGTGATCCTACACAAGCTAAAAATGAAAATGTTTCTTTAGAAATAAGCGGAAAATATAAACTTATAGAAAAATCAAGTGATAAAATCTTTGTAAAAACTGAAAATGGAGTAACAAAGTTAAATATTGATTTAAAAAATAATGGTAGCACAGAAAAAATTGAGCTTAAAAAAATAAAATAATACAATAAAAAAAGGCTGAAGACAATTAGATTTGTCAATAGCCTTTTTTGCTATTTTACTTCTTTAAATTGTGGAATCATAAAAGTCATAGATTTTTCTAAATGTTTTCTATTTATTTTTAGAGCTTTTTTAAGATCTTTATTTTTTATACATTCAAGAATTTGAACGTGATCATTGAAAGCCTCTTCTTTTCTAATAGTATTATCAATAGATAGTTTTCTAAATCTTTTTAAATATAGGTTGATATTATTTATCATTCCCATAACTCTAGGAACTTTTGCTATTTCATATAAAACAAAATTAAATTTTGAAAAAAGTTCAAAGACTTTTTCAAGATTTTTATTTTCTATTTCAACTTTTGTATCTTCTAAAATTTTTTCAATAATTTTAATATCATCTTCAGTAGCTTTTTGAATAACTTCTTCTAGGATTATTCCCTCTAAAGCGATTCTTATTTTATAAACTTCAACAATTTCTTCTTGAGTGAATTTTTTTACAAGTACTCCACCTTTTGCATTAGAAACAACAAGTCCTTCAAGTTCTAACATTCTAAGAGCCTCTCTTATAGGAGTTCTACTTATTTGAAATTGTTCTGAATACTCAGTTTCTATGATTCTTTCACCTTGAGCGATTTTTCCCTCTATGATCATCTCTTTTAAAACATCATAAACTTTTTCTCTCATAGATTTACTTTTTTCAATAATCATTCTATCTCACCTTAAAAATAGTTTTCTGTATACATAATACATTTTATACTAAATCGTAATAGGTGTCAAGGAATTATTTTTTTATAATTTTATGGTTAAAATTTATAAATTTTAAGTATTTTTCTTTTAGAATAATATCATTAAAATATTTTAGTAAATCATAGAGTAGTTAGAAAAGTATTTTGATTAAATAATTGAGTCAGAGAACGAAAAATGTATTGTGTTAGATAAAACTCGAAAAATTAGATGTGTTTTTTTAATTCAGTTTTATTTTAAAACATTCGTTTTATGTAAAAAAATTTCAAAAAAAGCTTGATTTTTTCTTAAAATATAATATAATAGTGATATGAGAAGATTTATTATATTTTATGTTTTATAATTTTAAGGAGGATGGTTTTTATGTTCAGTTATTTACAAAAAATCGGTAAAGCACTGATGGTTCCAGTTGCAGTATTACCTGCAGCAGCGATTTTAATGGGTATTGGATATTGGGTTGACCCTGTAGGTTGGGGAGGAAACAGCCAATTAGCAGCATTTTTAATTAAAGCAGGGGCTTCTTTAATAGATAATATGCCTATATTATTTGCTGTTGGTGTTGCTTTCGGTCTTTCAAAAGATAAAAATGGTGCAGCAGCTCTTGCTGGATTAGTTGCTTTTGAAGTTGTTGTTACTTTACTTTCTCCAGGAACAGTTTCTATGTTAACAGGAACTCCTGCAGATCAAGTTTCTCCTGCATTTGGAAAAATCAATAACCAATTCGTAGGAATTCTTTGTGGGGTTGTAGCTGGGGAACTATATAACAAATTCCATACTTTAGAATTACCTAAATTCTTAGCTTTCTTCAGTGGAAAAAGATTTGTACCAATTATCACTTCAGTTGTAATGATAGTTGTTTCTTTCATCTTATTATATATTTGGCCAGCAATCTATAATTCATTAGTTAGCTTTGGTATCAGCATTGCAAAAATGGGAGCTATCGGAGCAGGAATTTACGCATTCTTCAATAGACTTTTAATCCCTGTTGGATTACACCACGCTTTAAACTCAGTATTCTGGTTTAACGTTGCAGGAATCAACGATATCGGAAGATTCTGGGGATCACCAGCTGCAGCTTATGAAGGATTACCTGAAGCAGTTAAAGGTGCTTACCACGTTGGAATGTATCAAGCAGGATTCTTCCCAATCATGATGTTTGGATTATTAGGAGCTTGTCTTGCATTTATAAAAACAGCTAAACCTGAAAATAGAGAAAAAGTAAAATCAATAATGTTAGCAGCTGGATTTGCTAGTTTCTTTACAGGAGTAACAGAACCAATTGAATTTGCATTCATGTTCGTTGCACCAGGATTATACTTAGTACATGCTATCCTTTCTGGAATTTCAGCTTTCTTAGTAGCAAGTTTAAACTATGCAGCTGGATTTGGATTCTCAGCAGGACTTGTTGACTTTGTATTATCATTAAAAAATCCTAATGCAAATCAACCAATGATGTTATTAGTAGTTGGAGTAGTATTCTTCGTAATCTACTATGTAGTATTCTCTCAAGCTATAAAAATGTTTGATATCAAAACTCCAGGAAGAGAAGATGACGATGATACAGAAGTTATCAGCAACTTCAAAGGTGGTTCTTCTTCTAACGCTGACTTAGCAGCAGCTTTATTACCTCTATTAGGAGGAGTTGAAAATATCACTTTAATAGACAACTGTACTACAAGATTAAGACTTGAAGTAAAAGATACTACAATAGTTAAAGATTCTGAAATTAAAAAATTAGTTCCAGGAATCTTAAAACCAAGTGCAACAGCTGTTCAAGTAATAGTTGGACCACAAGTAGAATTTGTTGCTGATGAGTTAAAAAAATTAGCTAAATAGTAAATAAAATCTATTAAAAATACAAGGTACTGATTTAGAGGGGAACTTCTATCTCAGTACTTTTTTTATAAAGCTTAATTTATAATTTTTTTTATGATATAATGATTTTATATTTAAGTTTGAGAGGTAAAATATGGAAAAAATAATAAAAGTGGTAGCTGCTGTTATTGAAAATGAAAAAAATGAAATACTTTGTACCTTGAGACCTATAGGAAAAATCTTGGGAAACAATTGGGAATTTCCCGGGGGAAAATTAGAAAAAGGTGAAACAGAGTTTGAGGGAATAAAAAGAGAGATAAAAGAAGAATTAAACTGTGATATTGAGCCTATTGAAATAATAGGAGATGCTTATCATAAATATGAAAGAGGGACAGTAAATATCATTGCAATAAAATGTAAGCAACTTTCTCCAATAAAACTGAATGAACACGATGCTTGTATTTGGCTTGAAAGAAAGAACTTGAAATCACTTGTTTGGGCACCAGCAGATATTGAAATAATAGATAAATTTTTGAAATAATCTTCTAACTAAAAATAAATATTTTATGTCTAAAAGTTATAAAAAAATTTTTTTAGGAGGGATTTATGAAAAAAATAATCTTAGTATTTTTATTAGTTATTGGAAGTTTTTCCTATTCTTTCGGAAAAGAAGAGAGAAATGTAATAAGAGTGGTAGGAGAAAGTGTTGTGACAGTTGCTCCAGATACTGTTCGTTTAAATATAGATATCTCTGAAATAAAACCTACATATGATGAGGTCTATCTTGCATCTTCTAAGACTTTAGATTTTATACAGGATAAACTTAGATCTAAAGGAGTAAAGAAAGAGCAGATAAAAACTACTAATTTTAATATAGATAGTTATTATGAAAATGTGAGAAAAGAAGATGGAAGTTATGAAAGAAAATTTATGGGATATAGATACAGCCATAATCTTTATATAGAACTTTCAATAAATGATAAAAAAATTGGAGAAGTATTAGATGTTTTTAATGGATTAAAAATAGATAATATTGGAATATCTTTAGCATATAAATTAAAAGATGATAGTGAAGTAAAAAATAAAGCTATGATAGAGGCATATAACGATGCTTATCAAAAAGCAAAACTGATTGCAAAAACTGGAGATTTTTCTCTTGGAAAAATAGTTGAAATAGATTATAATTCAAAAGGAAATAATATAGATGTTATAGATTTTTCAGATAGAAACTTAAATCTTATGAAAGCAAGTTCAAACTTTAATTTTCAACCAGAGGATTTAAAATATAAAGATACAGTGACAGTAATATGGAAAATAAAATAGATGGAGGAATAGATATGAAAAAAGTACTGACAATAGCAGGTTCAGATTCTTGTGGAGGAGCAGGAATACAAGCAGATTTAAAAGCAATGAGTGCTTTAGGAGTTTATGGAATGAGCGTAATCACTGCTGTTACAGCTCAAAATACACAAGGGGTTTTTGGAGTTCAAGAAATATCAAAAGAGATAATCCAAAAACAAATAGAAGTTATATTTGAAGATATAGAAGTAGATGCAGTAAAAGTTGGAATGCTTTCTAGTAGCGAAATTACAGAGGCTATTGGAGAAATGTTTAAAAAATACAATGTAAAAAATATAGTTATAGATCCAGTTATGGTTTCAAAAAGTAAATATAAACTTTTAAAAGATGAGGCTATTGAGGCTTTAAAAAAATTCATAAGTCTTGGAACTTTAGTAACTCCTAATATTCCAGAGGCTGAAATTTTAGCTGATATGAAAATAGAAAATGAAGATGAGATGATTGAGGCAGCTAAAAAAATCCAAAGACTTGGAGCAAAAAATATCTTAGTTAAAGGTGGACATAGAGAGGACAACTGTACAGATATTCTTTTATTAGAAGATGGAAGAGTTGTAAAATTCCCTGGTGTAAGAATTGATACAATCAATACTCATGGAACAGGTTGCACACTTTCTTCATCAATAGCATCATTAATTGCAAAAGGAAATTCTATTGAAGAGGCTGTTAGACTTGGAAAAGAATATATAACTGAGGCAATAAGAAATTCATTCCCAATAGGTCACGGAGTAGGACCAGTAGGACATTTTGTAGATCTTTATAAGAAAGCTGGAATGAAATATGAGTAAGAAAAATATAGATTATTCAGTTTATCTTGTAACAGATAGAGATATTTTAGCAGGAAGAGATCTTTGTGAGGCTGTTGAAGAGAGTATAAAAGGTGGAGCTACAGTAGTTCAACTAAGAGAAAAGAAAGTCAGTGACGAAGAATTTTTAGAGATTGCTAAAAAATTAAAAAAAGTAACTGATAGATATAATATACCTTTAATAATAAATGATAATGTAAAGGTAGCAAAACTTGTTGATGCTGACGGAGTTCATATTGGACAAAGTGATGAGGAATTAACAGAGGCTAGAAAAGAATTAGGTGATGATAAAATAATCGGAGTATCAGCAACAAATCTTGAAGAGGCTCTAAAAGCAGAAAAAGATGGAGCTGATTATCTAGGAATTGGAGCAGTATTTTTTACAGGAAGTAAAAAAGATATAAATATTCCAATGGGTATTGCAGGGCTTAAAGAGATAGTTGATAGAATAAATATTCCAAGTGTTGCAATAGGTGGAGTTCATCTTGATAATGTAAAAGAGGTAATGGGAACAGGCACAGATGGAGTGGCTGTTATCTCTGAAATTTTAGGAAAAGAGAATATTTTTGAGGCTACAAAAACTTTGAAAGAATATGTAGGAGGAAAAATGTCAAAAGAATTATTCGGAAATATAATTGAAACAATAAGAGAAAAAAATCCTCTTGTTTTTCATATAACAAATACTGTAACTATAAATGATTGTGCAAATATTACTTTAGCTATGGGAGGATCTCCACTAATGTCTTTTTGTAAAGAGGAATTAGAAGAGATACTTTCTTTCTCATCAGCTCTTGTAATAAATATCGGTACAATGGAAAAAAATATGAGAAAAATGGTAGTAAAAGCTGGAAAAATAGCTAATAAATTAAATGTTCCAGTAGTTCTTGACCCAGTTGGAGCTGGAGCAAGTAAACCAAGAAAAGAATTAGTAGAAAATCTAATAAAAGAAGTTAAATTTGCAGTAATAAAAGGAAATTTAGCTGAAATAAAAACAATAGCTGGACTTGAAAACTCTAAAAATAGAGGAGTAGACTCTGTTGAAGTGGAAGAAAATGCTAAAGAGATTGGAAAAAATCTAGCTAAAAAATTAAAAACTGTAATCGCTATAACAGGAAAAGAAGATATTGTAACAGACGGAGAAAGAGTTGCATTAATAAATAATGGAACTGCAATGATGGGAAAAGTAACTGGTACAGGTTGTATGACTGCATCATTAGTTGGTTGTGCTTGTGGAAGTGGAGTAGATTATATGTTAGGAGCTGTAACAGCAGTAACTTCTATGGGAATAGCTGGAGAGATTGCAGAGGGGACTTTACTTCAATCTGAAGGAAATGGAAGTCTAAGAGTAAAAATACTTGATAATATCTTTAATATGACAAAAGAAAGATTTTTAGAAAATGAAAAAATAACTTTGGAAAATTTTTAAGTAAGGAGTTTTATGAAAAAAATAGATTTTAAAGGAAGTGTTGTATTAAATCCAGTGCCAGTGGTTTTAATAACTAGTAAAAACAGTGAGGGAAAAGAAAATGTATTTACAGTTGCTTGGACTGGGACAATATGTACAAAACCTCCAATGCTTTCAATCTCCATAAGACCTGAAAGATTATCTTATGAGTATATAAAAGAAAGTCAAGAGTTTATAGTAAATCTACCAACAGTGGCTCTTACAAAAGAAACAGATTTTTGCGGAGTTCGTTCTGGAAGAGTTGTTGATAAGATAAAAGAGATGGGATTTACAATGAAAGAGGGAGAACAGGTCGGTTGTTCATATATAGATGAGTGTCCAATAAATATTGAGTGCCGTGTAAAAAGTATTATCCCTCTTGGAACTCATGATTTGTTTTTAGCAGAGGTTTTAACTTCTCATATAGATGAAAATCTTTTAGATGAAAATGGAAAGATACATTTTGAAGAGGCAAACCTAATAAACTATTGTCATGGAGAATATTTTCCTATGTCTAAAAAAGTTTTAGGAAGTTTTGGATTTTCTGTTATGAAAGAAAAAACAAAGATAAAAAAGGGGTTGGTTAATAAAAAAGCTCCTAAAAAAACAGAAGAGAATAAACAAACAGAGGAAAAACCTAAAAAAAGAAAATATGGAAACCGTATGAAAAAGAAAAATGCTTTAAATAAATAATTTTTGGTTAGATATAAAAAAATTTTTCTAATAAAATTGAAAAAACAGCTATTTTCATAAAAAAATAATAATCATTGGAAAAATTATAGAAAATATGTTAGAATATGTGGTTGATAAAATTTATTATAAGGAGATATTTATGAAAATAGGATTTGATCACAATAAATACCTTGAAGAACAATCTAAATTTATTTTGGAAAGAGTAAATAATTATGATAAGTTATATTTAGAATTTGGTGGAAAACTATTTTTTGACTTACACGCAAAAAGAGTTTTACCGGGATTTGATGAAAATGCTAAAATAAAACTATTGCATAGATTAAAAGAAAAAGTAGAGGTTATTATCTGCGTATATGCTGGAGATATTGAGAGAAACAAAATCAGAGGAGATTTTGGAATCACTTATGATATGGATGTTTTAAAGCTTATTGATGACCTTAGAGATTATGACTTACAAGTAAATAGTGTTGTAATAACAAGATTTGAAGATCAGCCAGCAACAAAAGTATTCATAAATAAACTTGAGCATAGAGGAATAAAAGTATATAGACACAGAACAACAAAAGGTTATCCAACAGATGTTGATACAATAGTAAGTGAAGAGGGATATGGAAAAAATCCTTACATTGAAACAACTAAACCAATAGTAGTTGTTACAGCTCCAGGACCTGGAAGTGGAAAACTTGCTACTTGTCTAAATCAACTTTATCACGAAGGAAAAAAAGGAATAAAAGCAGGGTATTCTAAATTTGAAACTTTCCCTGTTTGGAATGTTCCTTTAAAACACCCTTTAAATATAGCTTATGAGGCAGCAACTGTTGACTTAAAAGATGTAAATATGATAGACCCATTCCATTTAGAGGCTTATGGAAAAATGGCAGTAAACTACAACAGAGACGTTGAGGCTTTCCCAGTTCTTAAAAGAATAATTGAAAGAATAACAGGAAATCCATCTGAATATAAATCTCCAACAGATATGGGAGTAAATAGAGTTGGATATGGAATAATTGATGATGAAGTTGTAAGACGTGCATCAGAACAAGAGGTAATCAGAAGATATTTAAACGCTGGTTGTGAATATAAAAAAGGATATATTGACCAAGAAACTTTCCAAAGAGCTAGAATGATAATGGAAGGTCTTCAACTAAAAGAGGAAGATAGAGCAGTTTTAGTAGCAGCTAGAAAACGTTTAGAAAAAATAAAAAAAGCTAATAAAAATAATTTGAATAAAACAATGCCATCAGCTGTGGCAATTCAATTAGATGATGGTACTTTAATAACTGGTAAGAGTTCAGAAACAATGTGTGCAGCAGCATCAGCACTTTTAAACTCTGTAAAATATCTAGCTGGTCTTGAAGATGAAGTTCATTTACTTGCTCAAGAAACTTTAGAGCCTATAATGAATTTAAAAATTAATAACTTTGGAAGTAAAAAAGCTACTCTTAACTGTGAAGAAGTATTAATAGCATTAAGTATTTGTGCTTTAACAGATGAAAGAGCTAAAAATGCAATAGAACAACTTCCAAAATTAAAAGGTTCTCAAGCTCACTCTACTATAATTTTAGGAAAAGTAGACGAACAACTTTTAAGAAAACTTGGAATGGACGTAACTTGTGATATGGTCTTCCCAACAGAGAACTTATACTATAACGAATTGTAATATGAGATTATTAAGAAGTGGAGATAATTTTTGTCTTCACTTTTTTTGTGTAAAAAAATAAAAAAATTTCAAAAAATTAGCACTCAACTATTGACATTGCTAATAAAAAGTGCTATCATATAATTATCAAAAGGAAAGAAAATAAAAAATTATATCAGACTACTCGTTAAGAGCATAAAGGTATAACATAAAAGAGGAGTTGATTGATATGTTACCAAGTATTTTTAACAGAGGATTTATGAATGACTTTTTTGATGATGATTTTTTAATGGACTTCAGAGGAAATAAAACAAATAACCTAATGAAATCAGATATAAAAGAGATGGAAAATAGTTATTTGTTAGAAGTGGAACTTCCTGGATTTGATAAAAATGAGATAAAAGCAGAAGTAAAAAATGGATATCTAGTTATTGAGGCTAAACATGATGAAAACAAAGATGAAAAAGATGAAGAAGGAAAATATATAAGAAAAGAAAGATATTCTGGATATTGCACTAGAAGTTTCTACGTAGGTGAAGGATTAACTGAAAAAGATATAAAAGGAAAATTTGAAAATGGTATTTTATGCTTAGAAGTTCCTAAAAAAGAACCTGAAAAAGCAGTAGAAGAAAAGAAATATATCCAAATAGAAGGATAATTAACCTCCTTAATAGATAAAGAATAAAAAATGAGCTGTTGCAAGTTGATGATTTTTAACCATTAATTTGCTCAGCTATTTTTTTTCTTGACATGAAAAAAAATAGATGTTAATATGTATAAGCAAAAGACAGTTCATTTGTACCATCCTGTCTATAAACAAAACTAGGGCTATTTTTTTATTGCAATTTTTTGGATAATTAAAATAGATGAACTGTTGCAGATTGTGTAGAAATAAATTTTTACATAATTTTATGATGCAGCAGTTTTTATTTTATCTAAAAATACTATAAAAAATTAATAGTCTCTTTTTAAAAAAATAATAACAATTTAAAGGAGGTTATACCACTTAAATATTTTAGTGGCTTAAAAAAATGTATAGTTTAGTAAGTGAAGCAAGTTTTGATAGTGCACATTTTTTAGCACAATATGAGGGAAAATGTAGAAATATCCACGGACATCGTTGGACTGTAAAAGTTGAAATATTTGGAGAAAAACTTCAGGAAAATGGAAGTAAAAGAGAAATGCTTATTGATTTCGGAGAACTAAAAAGTGAATTAAAAAAACTAGTAGATTTTTATGATCATTCTCTTATTATTGAAAAAAATACAATGAGAAAAATTACTTTGAATGCTCTTAAGGAAGACGGATTCGGAATTATAGAGGTTGAGTTTAGACCGACTGCAGAAAATTTTGCAAAAAATTTTTATGATTATTTTATAGAAAAAGGTTTTTCTGTAAAAAGTATTTCTGTTTATGAAACACCGAATAATTGTGCTATATACAGTGAGATGATGTAAATGATAAATTATAAAGTTGTTGAAATTTTTGAAAGTATTAATGGAGAGGGGAAAAAAGCAGGACAATTAGCACTTTTTATAAGATTTCAAAAATGTAATTTAAATTGCAGTTATTGTGATACAAAATGGGCAAACAGCGATGATTCTCCTTATACTCTTATGAATTTGGAAGAATTATACAAAAAAGTTGTGGAAAGTGGGATAAAGAACGTAACAATTACAGGAGGAGAGCCACTTCTTCAAGAAAATATTGAAATATTTTTAAAAAAGTTAGCTGAAAATCCCGAAATAAATGTTGAAATAGAAACAAACGGAAGTATAAATTTAAAAAGGTTTGGAGAAATAAAAAATGCTCCATCATTTACAATGGATTATAAACTTCCAAAAAGTAATATGGAAAAATTTATGGATCTAGAAAATTTTAAATATTTAAAAGAGAAAGATACCGTAAAGTTTGTAGTAAGCAATATTGATGATCTTGAGAGAGCGAGGGAAATAATTGAAAAATATTCTCTTGTTGAAAAATGTGCAGTATATATAAGTCCTGTTTTTGGAAAGATAGAATTGTCTTCCATGGTTGATTTTATGAAAAAATATAAAATGAACGGTGTAAATATGCAATTACAAATTCATAAAATAATTTGGGACCCAGAAACAAAAGGAGTTTAAAGATGGATACAGAAGCAATAAAATTTCATATAAAGGGATTGATTACAGCTTTGGGAGAAAATCCTGAAAGAGAAGGTCTGAAAGAAACTCCAGAGAGAGTTGCAAAAATGTTTGAAGAGATTTTTGAGGGAACAAAATATACAAATGATGAGATTGTCTCTATGTTTAATAAAACTTTTGAAGATGATGTGGTTTCAGAAAATGAAAATATGGTTATCGTGAGGGATATTGATATTTTTAGTTTTTGCGAACACCATTTAGCACTTATGTATGATATGAGTGTAACAGTTGCTTATATTCCAAAAGGAAAAGTAATCGGACTAAGCAAAATTGCAAGAATATGTGATATGGTGAGCAAAAGGCTTCAACTTCAAGAGAGAATAGGAAAAGATATAGCTTACATAATGGAAAAAGTTACAGGCTCTTCAGATGTAGCAGTTTTGATAAAAGGAAAACATAGTTGTATGACAATGAGAGGAATTAAAAAAAATAATAGTTTTACAGAAACAATTGTTTTTAATGGAAAATTTAAAAATAATTTTATGTTGCAAAATAAATTATACAACATGATTTAGGAGGAAAGAATGAAAGCGTTGATTTTATTTAGTGGTGGAATAGATAGTACAACTTGTTTAGCAATGGCTATTGAAAAATATGGAAGAGAAAATGTTATTGCTTTAAGTACTTTGTATGGACAAAAACATACAAAAGAATTAAAGGCAGCAAGGGATATAGCAAAATATTATAATGTAGAACTTTTAGAAATTGATTTGACAAAAATATTTGCATATAGTAGCTGTTCTTTGTTGGCTCATTCAGATAAAAAAATACCACATAGCAGTTATGCAAATCAGTTGAAAGAAGCAGAAGGAGAAACAGTTTCAACTTATGTTCCTTTCAGAAATGGATTATTTTTGTCAGTGGCAGCAAGTATAGCACTTTCTAAAGATTGTGATGTCATTTTATACGGAGCTCACGGTGATGATGCAGCAGGAAATGCTTATCCTGACTGTAGCAAAGAATTTAACGATGCTATAAATTTGGCAATTTATGAGGGAAGTGGAAAAAAATTAAAAGTCGAAGCTCCTTTTGTAGATATGCATAAAAAAGATATAGTAAAAATTGGACTTGATTTAAAAGTACCATATGAATTAACGTGGAGCTGTTATGAAGGAAAAGAATTTTCATGTGGAGAATGTGGAACTTGTATAGATAGAGAAAGAGCTTTTGAATTAAATGGGACAGTTGACCCATTGGTAAAATTAAGGGAGGAAAAAAATGAGAGAATTAGATAATTTAACACTTTTAGGAAATCAAGGAGTGAAATATCCTCGGGATTATGCACCTGAGGTGCTAGAAACTTTTGATAATAAACATGTTGAAAATGACTATTTTGTAAAATTTAATTGTCCTGAGTTTACAAGCCTTTGTCCAATCACAGGTCAGCCTGATTTTGCAAATATAGTAATTTCTTATGTGCCAAATATAAAAATGGTTGAAAGTAAATCTTTAAAATTGTATTTATTTAGTTTTAGAAATCATGGGGATTTCCATGAAGATTGTATAAATATAATAATGAAAGACTTAATAAAGTTGATGGATCCAAAATATATAGAAGTATGGGGAAAATTTACTCCAAGAGGAGGAATCTCAATTGATCCATACTGTAATTATGGAAAAAAAGGGACAAAATGGGAGGAGATAGCTTTTAATCGTATGTCTAACCACGATTTATATCCTGAAAAAGTAGATAATAGATAAAATATTTGTAATATTTTCTATTAATTTGTTAAATTGAAAATAATCAATTAAATAGGAGAACTTGTATAACACAAATTCTCCTAATTTTTATTTATAATTACATAGAAATTTTATACAGCTATTTTTCTTTTGGTTTAAGATTAAATTGAATATTTGTAATATTATCTTCTTTTATTTTTAGCACCATATTCTACTAAAGTTTTAAATATAGGTAAAAATTTGTCGTCATTTGTGAAAACGTGTTCTTCTGGATGGAATTGAGTACCAACAACAAAAGTAGCTCCTTCTAATTCAACAGCCTCGATCATACCGTCAGATGCAACGGCAGTAACTTTTAATCCTTTTCCTAATCTTTCAACAGCTTGGTGATGCCAAGAATTAACAGTAAATTCTTCCATTTTCATCATTTTGTAAAGTTTAGAATTTTTATCTATTATTTTACAATCATGTAAAACGTAAACTTCACCTTTAGGATCTCTATGAACTAAATCAGAAATATATTCAGAAGGTAAATCTTGGTATAAAGTTCCACCTAAAACAACGTTAAGAAGTTGCATTCCACGGCAAGTACCAAGTACTGGATAATCTTCTTTTATGGCAGCTTTTAATAATAAAGAGTCAGATAGATCTCTTTCAGCAGCTGGATCATATGCTTTTGGATGAGGTTTTTCGTTGTAGTAAGATGGTGTGATATCTTCTCCACCAGTTAAGATAACAGCATCAACAGTTTTTAGAGCATTTAGAGCATCTTCTTCTGTTTTTATTTGTGGTAATAAAATTGGGATTCCACCAGCTCTTTTAACAGAAACTATGTAGTTTTCTGGAAGTATTCCATTATCATAATCTTTTTCCCAAGAGATTCCAACTTTAACTGGTTCTTTTTCTTTAACTTCTTTAGAAACTAAACTTGTACAACCAGAAAGAATAAGAGTAAATAAAGCAATGACACCAATAACTAAATTTTTAAATTTTTTCATAGAGCCTCCTTATAAAAATCACTTAAACCAAAAATTCTAATTTAATTATATAATAATTGTACTAAAAAAACAACTTATTATTTTAAATAATTCATAGTGTTTTGTATTTAGAGTAAAAATTGTGAGTTGATAAGTTTTGAATA
>OGRS01000677.1_pt1 | contig 28713 bp, 34 predicted proteins | sample 1553561 | NCBI WGS metagenome assembly OGRS01 (sample SAMEA2580103, study PRJEB22360) | human gut metagenome | biome: human gut; feature: human-associated habitat; material: faeces | place: Denmark | collected 2008/2010
ACTTAAAATCCCTTGGCCATTGCGGCTGTGCGGGTTCAAGTCCCGCTTCGAGTACTCGGATTATTTGTAAGGCTTTGTAAATCAGTGATTTATGAAGCCTTTTTCATTTTTAACTGGCAATTTACTGGCAGAAATTTTATATTGAATCTTAAATATATTATTTATGAAGAATTTAATAACATATATGGAGGTGTTAGCTGAATCTATAAATTTATTACAGATTCCTTTTGATCGTTATACTTATCAAATATTATTTGGAGATTTTTTGGTCAAAAATAAGAATGATATATCAAAGAATGTATCAGCAAAAGATAAAGTTTTAAAAACTTTTGATTCTTACAATCAGAGATGCGATGAATTAATAAAAAAATGTCGGAAATTGAGCTCTTATTCGGTTTTAGAGGATATTAAGAGTTCCTCTTTTTTAAAAACATTTATTGCTTATCATGATGAAACTTCAATGCCTGAACTTCTAAAATCGAAGCGTCATTCAACTGTTTGGAATAAATATCTGCATTTTTTTGAGCTTACTCATGACGATAGTCTTGTTTCTGCATGTAGTGATTTCATTATACTTTGGAATAATTTGTATGATGAAGTTCTTGAAAAGAAGCTTGAACTGTTGGATAAATTGAATGTGTTGTGGGATAATGCAGTAGCTAAATTGGATAACATTGATCAAATTATATTTGGTGGGCAGAGAGAATATTCTTTTTCGAGGAAATTTTCTCCTGTAATGGCGGAGAAAATGTATACTTCATTAATTAAAGGTGGATTTATAGATTCAGCCACGAGCTTAGATGATTTTTGTGCAGTTTTTTCTTTGCCGCATGGACGTACAAGTATGAAACCAATAAAATGGATTAAATTAACTAAAGGTGTAAAAAATAAAAGAATAAACAAATCGGCTCTTATTGATTTTTTAACTTTATTGGAATATACTCAAGAAGAGATTATAGGCAAGGAGGGATCAAAATATAAAAAATTAAATAGTTGTTTTGAAATTAAAGATAATTATTTTAGGGCTAATGACTTTTCAGTAGAAATGAAGGAGGGAGGAAGTGATCAATTTTTAAACGTAAAATCTGAGTATCATGAAGAATTGAAGAACATGCTAAGGGAGATAGGCTTTCTTCATTGATGATTCTTCATAAATGATTGTCCCTTTATTTTTTTGTTGATTGGATCTTGAAGAAGTCAAATGGAGATGTTTTGCGTTTAAATAGTAATTTTATTGGAATCCAAAGCCTTTTACTATTAACTCCTTGATTATCAATAAGCCGATGTAGTAAACTTGATTATTATAATACTTTGGGAGGGGGACTTACAAATTCATTTTTTCTTATTTATCTAAATACTTGATTATCAATAATCCGATAGCCGACATCAGCCGATAGTCGGCTTTTTTTGTGCTTAAAAAGTTGATATGTAGCTATTTGAAAGCTCAAAAAAACTAAAGAACTTCGCATCGGTTTAAAAAAATAAATATGGAAAAAGAAAATAACTTTTGCTTAGTACCGACCTCAATATGGGAAGGACTTTGTAAGGACATCACTGAGATTAAAAATAGCTTGAAAAGTTTCATTGTTTTACAAGGAAGCAGTACAGGAGAAGATGAGTGGTTGAATAGTAAAGAAGTTCGAAAGAGACTTGTCATTTCTGAAAAAACTTGGCAAACATATCGTGACGAGCGTAGAATTCCATTTTCTCAGTTTGGTAGGAAGATTTATGTGAAGAAAAGTGATTTGGATGCTTTTATGGAAAAATATAGAGTTAATTCACGTGAAGAGTAATATAAAGAAAGCTTGATGGTTGATAATAATTTAATCCCTGTGACTGCATTAGCAGAGCAGGTATCCACTCATGAAGTGGTAAATAATGGCATTGGGTCTCCATTGGAGACACTGGAAAGTGTTACACCGGGTAGTAATTGTAATGCGCAATCAAATTCTACTAACATTGTCCCACTTGATAAATGTTTATGTGGGACATATGTAACTGGGACAAGAGCAGGAACAATACCAGCTAATCCCAACCTTAAAGAATGGGACGGAAAGCCGTTACAAGAAAATATCGTATATAACAGAAATAAGATGTTGAGTTTACCTGAATGTACAATTCTGGAAAACCGTGACGCTCAAAACCGTGCAAAGTCATGCCAAAAGACCTGTAGGGAAAACGGAATGACCACTCCTGGAAAGTATTCAAATGCAATAACCGCTAAACAAGCAGGTCTTACTCCAGCAATATACCTACGTAATAAAAAGAAATGGTGGATAGTACCAGATCATTTACTCGGAAAGTTTTATATACGTTTAGATGGTAACGGACGTGCAGCTGGACATGATCTTGATCTTGAAGAGGCCACAAAGAATCCATCATATACTCCGTTTGACTATGAATTCGTGTTTAAGAAATATGATGACCCGAATTTATTATACAAACAGTATATAGCAGCTAATCTCGATGTCAAGAAGACTACCAAGTCAGAATTACTTAGTTATTCCTTATGTCGTAACAAAGGATCAAACTTAAATAATTATTATACAATGATGGGAGAAGGATTTGTGGCTAAATCTTCATCCTATTATAACTTTGGACGAGAACTGACCAAGGAAGATGTTAAAAAGGCTAGTAAAGGACAAGATATTACAGTAGAACAGGAACTGGTTGATAGCATGAATCTGTTGCTGGAAACTTATAGAAAGGTCTTCTCTGGCAACGCATCTGTAAAGATACTAAAAGGTGTTCCACTTGCCAGATGGAGCTGTGAGACCTTAAAAAAGGCTGATGATATGAAAGCTATGGTAGATAAAATCTCAAATAAATTCTCAAAGATGTTGCCAGAACAGCTTACAAAACTTCAAGATGCAAAGGGGGGCAAAGGCGACAGAACCAAGACAACAGAGATTATTCTAATAGGTATATTCAATGAGATTCTGAATAGCTAATCAATAACTAACAGGAAGGTAGTACACAAAATTACCTTCCATAAAAACAAGAACTTAATATGAAAATTGAGACTTGCACATTAAATTGTATTCTGAGTAATCCCGATAACTACTGTAAAGGGGAGATAGTTTACGGTGATTATATACGTCAGGGAGAGCTAGCTTTGATTGTCGGTGATACAAACTCAGGAAAAACACTTCTTGCTAGTGATATTGCTTTAGCTAATAATAATAATTTATGTCATTGGGATGAACAAATGAACAATGTAAAGCGAAAAACGATTTACATTGACGGTGAACATAGCGATTCTCAAATTGCCAGAAGATATGAAAATCTTCTAGAATGTGCATCTGGTGATCTGATAAGAGGACGATTCACTGAGGCTGAATATGACGATTGTATTGAAGATAAGTTACTTGCCATTAAGAAACTGATACGGAAGAATAGTGATACTAAACTACTTATCGTTGATAACTTGATGTGTGTGTTGAATAACGGCAACTCTGTAAAACAAGCTCAACAATTCATACAAGGTCTAAAAAGAATAAAGGAAATGAATGATTTGACTATAATTCTAGTCGCTCATTTAAACAAACGTAACAGCAAAAATCCTATTGAGATTAAAGACATCTTGGGAAGTTCTGTTATTGCTAATTATGCAGACAGTATTATCGCTGTTGGGAACACCTGTGAAGGAGACCATATAAAGTACCTAAAGCAGCTGAAATCCAGAAGTTCAGTTAAAATGTCTGAGGTAGCAGTCTTGGAAATTGTTGAAGAGCCATATCTGCATTTTGAATTTCGTGAGTATGATATGGAAGAGAACCTCCTTCCTAGAAAGGTTGTAAGTCGTAGCTCCATTTCACTTTCAATGGGTGAAATGATATATAAGCTTAGAGAAGAAGGACTAACTGTTAGAAGCATTGCAGAGCAATTAAATCTATCAAAAAGTGCGGTTGGTCGCTTTCTGAAAAACTAATCCCATTAACAGGCTTAAACTGATAGCTAAGACTTGGCATAAGTTTTAGTTGTCATTTTGAAAGGCAGGAACAAAACAGAAACTTCCTGTCAAGCCCTCCCTGTGTCCTAAAAGAACCGGATACAATGTGTACAAGTGATAATTAATAGAAATATAAAAACTTAAAATTTAAGATGTTATGTCAAGAATAAAATTACAATTCAAGAATGACAAAAAAGTAATAGGTAGAACTTCCAAACAGCTCCCTAAAACACTGCAAGCAGATGAAACGGTTTATGCCCTTGAATTTGAATCAGATGTCATGAACCGTGTTGTAAAGATTGATGAATTGGACAGCCGGTATCAGTATCTTTATTTCATTACCAAGAAATCTGTAAGGTTGCCAAAAGACAAAGAAATATTCAGGTTCTATCTGTGTGATGATAATGGCATGTACTTTGATAAATATGAGGTATTCGCTTTTGACAGGCAGAATATGATTGTAAGTCAGATTACACTTATAGATGAAGGTTTGTGTTGGTTATTGATGAATAAGGACACAGATGATGATGAATATATAGATTCAGGATTGTTGGAAGATGTTATTAGAGAACGTTTTGACCTAGGAAATAATGTCGTACTTGAAGAATATTTTGAGGTGGAGGAGCTTGTATGGTAGAAACCAATAATGGAAATGGACTATAAATAAACCAAGGTAAGGGGTATGATGATATACATAGCACCTGCAAGGTGGAATAAAAAATCTCCGAAGGATTTAAAAAACCTTAAAAAGGAATATAGTTAACTATATAAAATATTCCATCTATCCTGAGGTTATGTAACACCTCCATACCCCCGAACCATCTTTTAAATTAGAGAAGATTATGAAGAAAATAGCGATAAAAGTTCCGGCGTATATTAAGTATCTGTCTGACTGGAAGGACTTATACAACAATATTCCCGAAAATGGACATTACATATTAAACAAGAAGGTATGTGGTTGTGGTGCTACAGAATTATTCCTTGGCTGTGATAAGAAATGTATATTAACCAGTCCTAGAAAGAATCTGCTCTACAATAAGTACAACCAGCATCTATCAGATAATTTCCATCTTTTCCGGTATAATGGAGATAGAGATAAATACTTTGCCAATGGTTCCATAAGTTCAACCGAAACCATAACATACAAGGATAATCTAAGAGACTATGTTAAAAATGGCGGCAAGAAGATTCTGACTACTTACGATTCACTGAAGCATATTCGTGAGATACTGAAGGAACTGGGTGAGAATCCTGAAGAGTGGGGTGTTGTAGTGGATGAATTTCAGGTTATGTTCTATGACTGTCATTTTAAAGCAACTACGGAATATGAATTCTATAAGCTCTTACAAAATTTTCCCAATGTAGTATTTCTGTCAGCTACACCGTTTTTGGAGGAATATCTGGATCAGCTTGATTTCTTTAAGAATATGACCATGTATGAACTTGAATGGTCAGATACAATGATAGAGAAGCCTGATGTAAAGATTGTAAGCACTTTCAAAACAATAACAGGGCCTTTTAAAGACATTATAAAGAAATATAGGAATGGTGAAGGAGAAACGACTACTGTTGATGGAAAAGAATACCGGTCTAAAGAAGCGATTCTATTTATCAACAGTGTAAAGGATATAGTAAAGGGTATTAAAGCTATGAACATTAAGCCGGAAGAAGTAAATATAATCTGTTCCTCCACCCCTGAGAATATAAGCAAGCTGAAAGAACTCTCAAAGGAACTGGGTATGGAATATAAAATTGGTGATATACCCGGAAAAGGGGAACAAAGCAAGATGTTTACTTTATGTACATCTACCGTATATGTAGGAGCGGATTTTTATTCTGATAACGCTTACACCTACATATTCGCCAATCCTCATGTTGAAAGTCTCACCATAGATGTTTCTGTTGATGTTCAGCAGATAATAGGCAGACTGAGATCTTATTCAAATCCTTTCAAGAATAAGGCTACACTTTTCTTTAAGACAAAAGCATCAGATATGACCGAAGAAGCCATGAATGAATGTATAAGACAGAAGAACGAGAAAACCGACAAACAGATTGAGAACTTCAATTCGGCACCTCACAAGGCAGATTTTATTGAAGCATTGAACAAGAAACCGAATCACAAGGAGAACTACTGCTGCATAAGCAAGGATGACAACGGCAATCAGGTTATAGAAAAGAATCCGTTACTTGAAGTTGCCGACAGGAGAGCATGGGAAATAACAAACAAGATATACAATAACGATTTCTCCATGTTTACCGCCTTGAGTGCCAATATGAATGTTACAAAAGACACAGACTCCAATGATTCTGAAGTCAAGGTCTTGTTTCAGAAGTGGAATGAAAATAAGAGTTTTCGTTATAGAGCTGTTTTCTATTGCGAAGCATGTAAAAACATTCCTGAAATATTGGAAAAATGTTCCTTTATATCAACTAAATACCAAGAATACTATGAAGCTTTAGGAAAGGAAGGCATGGAGGAACTTGATTGGAGGGAAGATTACATTAAAAGTGCGATAGCTCCGGTTCCATTTGAGCAGAGACCGAATGACAAGATTATGGAAATGCTTAAAGCGAATCTTGAGGTTGGAAAGTTTTATGCAAAGTCGGACGTTAAGAACATTTTATGTGACATTTTCAAGGAGCTTGGTCTGAAAGGGAAACCAAGCGCATCCGATATTTCATTTTATATTGATTGTGAGGAAAAATCCAAAAGGGTGAACGGTAAAAAGACCGCAGGCTTTCAAGTAGTATCATATTACAAAAAGAAAGTGAGTCTGTTCAACAGGATTACAGATATTAAGAATCCTATACAATATAACATAGATGACATTCTGGCAATTATAAAGTCCGGAAGTGAATTTGATTTAAGGAAAAAAGTTCAGGATGTCAGGAACGCTAAGGATAAGGACGAAAAGGACGAGAAGAAAAAAAGAATCCCAGCTGCTACAGTGAATGGAACCTTCGAGAGCAAGAATAAAAACTGCCTAAAAGTTTACTCCTCTTATACAGCCCTCGACTTCGACCATATACCAGAGGATGAAATGCAGGACTTTATAAATAATCTCAAGAAATCTCCACATGTTTATGCTGGCTTCAAGACTTCAAGTGGTGAAGGATATAAAGCTATCATCCTACATGACAACCTCGAACCTCTCTATCATGATGACCTTTATGAACAGCTCTTGGAGTATTATAATTGTGAGGTTAAGGATACGTCAACGAGAGACTTAGCAAGAGGGAATTATCTTTCATACGATCCTGACCTGTGGATAAATCCTGATGCTGTACCTTTCCATTTTGTTCCTTCCACCACAGTCCCTAAAACTGTAGTAATGAAAACTGAGACTGTAATAAAAACTGAGGCAGGTGAGGAAATTCTTGTACAGGATGATGATGAAGCTTCAGGTTTTCTTCTAAAGCTGAGAAAACAGGTCATATCAGACGAAACCATTATAAAGTTTTTGAAGGGTATATGGACTGGAAAAGCTATCGGTCAGGGGAGAAATAATGCTGCTATGTCCTACGCTGGTGTACTTTGTAAAGCTGGAATTGAGAAGAATAAAGCTAAAGAACTGATTGAAGAACTTATACCAGGGTTTGATATCTCAGAGATTATAGACTACGCCTACTCTCACAATATATACGGTTGTGAAAGGAGAAGGTATATCAGAAAGAAGAAGGATTAATACATAAAAACTTACAATATGAAAAAAAGCGATATTTTAGCGATTATAATAAAAAGAATAACTGAAGATAAAAACACTTACGATGATAAGTTTAAAGACTATTATAAGGTTTGTCATTATATATATACAGTATCACATAAATCTGGCTTTCCGTTTGTTTCTATGGATGGAAATATCTATATCTATACAGGAACACATCTGGAAGAAGTGGATGGGAATGAGCTTATGATGTTTCTGAAATTCTCATTCCAAAAGCTTTCTGGGGATTCAGTATATTGTGGAAAGAAAGAGCTTATAAACGGTCTTACAGCTCAGTTCCCTTATACCGTAATGGGATTGAATGTGAAACAGGCTGAGGATAAAATAAATTTCGGAAATGGGACTCTCGACTTGAAGACTGGAAATCTCTGTAAACATAACTGGGCTGATTACTTCAGATACGTCCTTCCTTATAATTATGATAAGAACGCCTCCTGTCCGATGTTTATGAAGTATCTGAATGAAGTCATGCCAGAGAAGGAAGCTCAGGATGTACTTTCAGAATATGTAGGGTGGTTATTCATGCCCGGACTTAAACTGGAAAAAATTCTGTTCCTCTATGGTTCCGGCTGTAATGGAAAATCTGTCTTTATTGATATTGTAGAAGCGTTATTGGGTAAGGAAAATATATCACATGAATCCTTGTCTGATCTATGTGGTGAATATGGGGCAAACAGCAGGTCAAACTTGGCTGGAAAGATACTGAATACATGTTCAGACGTTGCTCCGAATGCTTTCGCTGGTGACCTCTTCAAAAGGATAGCCAGTGGAGAACCCATAAGCACCAAGATTCTTTATAAGGATGTTACAACTCTTACCGATTATGCTAAAATGATATTCTGTCTTAACGAACTTCCTAAAACAAATGATACTTCTAACGGATTTTACAGAAGATTCTTGATAGCTCCCTTCAACGTCCAGATTCCCAAAAACAAAATCAACCCTAATCTGGCAAAGGACATTATCTCCCATGAACTTCCCGGTATCATGAACTGGGTATTGGAAGGCAGGGAAAGGCTGAGAATGAATGGAAAGTTTACAGATTCTCCGGTGATGAACAAGACGCTGGAAGAATATAAGAAGATGGGTCAGAAAAAGAAGAGGAAAATCCAACTCTGGCTTCCTCCCTTCAATAACAGATAAAAACAAAGGAGTCATCAATGAAACTTATCATTGATGGCTCCTTTAACCATATTATATATTAAATTATAAAAAACTTTGTTATCCTACCAGCTAATCATATCTTTGCATATCCTTATAATAACAAACGTAGGTGGTGGTGTAGAAGGATGTATCTGTTTTTACAGCTGAATCTTGTTTCCATTTACACAAAAATTTGAGAATATGGAAGAACTTCTACTACGTAATTGGAGACAAAATCCCATCAAACTTGTTCCGAATCGACTACGAATAGCACTGATTCGGAACTAATTCACAAAATTTGCAACGTGATTTACCGAATGCTTACTGCTAATCTAGGACATATTGAAATTCTATTTTTTTATCATGTAACACCCAATCAATGTAACATTTTTTTAGACGCATATATGTCTTACGTTCTTTGTTTGATAAACCTTCTACAGATATTCCTATTTTTTCATTAAATAAATCTGTCATGCGCTCTTGATACTTTTGCTGTATTTCTTTTAAATTTGTTCCTTTATACATGAATATTTGTATATTTTATTTATTAGATAAGTTTGTAAGTAACAAATTATTCCATAAGGATATTTTTCTAGCAACAATCGAAACTTCGTTAGTTTCTTGGACATACCAGTTTTTTAAGAATATATCTACTATAATATTTGACCTATCTAAAAATACTGGTCTGTGTTTTATTTATAAAATCAGCCACATTACGCATCATATCATCAATTTTTTGTGCATCAGAGATTCTTGCAGCGGGATGCCAGCTATTGATAAGTAATAAATCCTGTTCTTCAGAGAAAAAACACCAATTATTTATAGGCTTGAATGTCAAATCTGGATAGATGTATTGTTTGGCTATATCTAATACACTCCCGTTTCCTCCTCCACATACGACAATATTGGGTTGCAAAATGTCCCGAACTTGTCTTCTGAGAAAAGGAGCATCTCGTTTAGCATAATCGTAAAGAGTATTGTTTAGGACAGATGAACTTCCGGAAGTTTTTTTCACATTGACAATGGCCAATGGATATTTCAAAACAACTTGGTTTGCAGGATCAAGATAAGAATCATTCTCCAATAATGGAATATAATCAGGAGTTATCTCACTTAGTCCTTGTAGCCAGTTGAAAATTACCTTGAAAAATTTGGCTGTAATCTCACGCCAATGCCATTCTCGATAATCTTCTCCAGGGTTTGAATTGGGGTCTTTCATCAAAAAAAGAATCTTTCGCTTAGCTGTTGCCCATAATTCCTCCTCATTACCGGAATATGAATTTCTGCTTTCATTGTACAATACACCATTATGGCATAATCCATCAATAACAATTTCTTCTCTAACATCAGAGGGATAACTATTTTTCCACTCTTCAAAAAGGATATCTTCCTGTTCATGCAAATACATATCAGAATTACAATTAGAATTAAACATTATTACTTAATTGAATATTACACTCTCATATGAAATAGTCATTCATAGAAAATTTATGTGTGCAATAAGAACTGGCATTTCTTAATATGATTTTTATACTACTTACTTATAACTTCATATATTTTTTTTGAAACATTCATTAGCAAATTCTTACCTAGAAGATTCTCTATGTAATAAGGAGGTATAGACTTATATCCATACTTTGCTCCCAATAAACTGCAAGCTACGGCTGCATTGGTATCAGCGTCTCCTCCTGCATTTACTACTGCCAATAATCCTTCCAGAAAACTTTCCACATGATATAAACACCAGACAGCAGCAGACAAAGTTTTTAATGTATAGCCCATGGCTGATTCATCATCCAGATTTAAATCTTGTATTTGTTCGGCTTCCATAGCCGCTATCAAGTAAGGTGCTATTCTTTCATCATATTTGTTTCCAATCTTTATGATGGTCTCAAAGTCCAATTCCTTATCATGCCAAACAAAACTATGTACTAATTCTGATAATATAACACAAGAGCCTACACACCTGGGATCTGCATGCGTCAGTTTGCAGATATTCTCTGAATAATACGAAATATCTTTCTTCCAAAGGCCGATGACTGAAGTCCTCATGAGGCCTCCATTTGCAGCACTTTTCTCACCGGACAATTTCCATACAAGACTGGCAGCTCTTATTGGATCTTTTGTATAATCTGAAATCGCCAGTACATTATTTGTATACTGGCCGATACCCATGGGGGTTCCTCTAAACCATTGCTTGAAGTTCAGAGCAACACGATTCAGACTGATATCTTTGTCTTCAATCATGGCATTAGCTATACATAACATCATATCTGTATCATCAGTCCATTCTCCTGCTTTCCATCTTATGCGATGTCTGTCCCGGATAATCTGATGATATGAAGACAATCGGTGGGGATAATACTTTAAAACTTCATTATATGACATGAATTCAGTTCCAAGTCCCAAAGCATCTCCTATTGCTTGTCCAAAAATAACGCCACAAACTTTATCATACAGATCATAGTAAGTTCTGTTAGTTTGATAGCTAATATAATTCTTACATTGTTTTATATACATAGTTATTTTTATTAATAATCAAGCGAACATATTACCAACATGTTTTTAAAGTTATAGAAACTTTTTATTGGACGGATGATTTTTAAAGAAATCTTTAGTCAGTATTGATTTTCTTCAAGTTGCGCCCTTATATGGCATAAGCTGTTACTATATTTGTATTTATAAATATAATTAATCGTAATATGATTGGAAATCTTTTATCTAAATATATTTGGTTAACTAAAACCATTTATTCTGCTGATAATGGGATTACATTTGCAGAAATAAATCAAAAATGGCTTGACAATGATTTAAGTGAAGGAATAGATTTGTCTAAACGAACATTCCACAAATGGAGGATAGCTATTGAAGAATTATTTGGACTCATTATTGAATGTGAACGAAAAAATGAATATCGCTTTATTATTCAAAATAAGGAACAATTAAAACAGAATGATCTTACAGGATGGTTATTCAATACTCTATCAATAAGTTGTAATTTACAACAATACAAGTCTATTCAAAGCAAAATATTATTAGAAGATGTATTTACTGATAGGGAGTTGATATTTTCGATCTTAGATGCAATACGTACTCAAAAAACACTTCACATAACATATCAGAGCTTTTTTCGCAATAATGCAATATCTTTTGAAGCAACCCCATATTGTGTAAAAATGTTTCGTCAAAGATGGTATCTAGTTGCAAAAAGTTCCGGTTATGATCATCCAAGAGTTTATGCATTGGACAGAATTATTGATTTGAAAATTACTGAGAATACATATAAATATCCAGAAGAGTTCTCACCTGAAGCTTATTTTTCTTCTTTTTATGGGATTGTCGTCGATGAAACAATGGATGCTGAATATGTCGACATTAAAGTTCATTATTCTCAAGTCGGATATTTGCATTCCCTTCCTTTACACCCATCTCAACAAGAAGTAGAGCAAACGAATGAATATAGCATTTTCAGGTTATTCATAGCTCCAACTTTCGACTTTGAGCAATATATTCTCAGTATGGGAGAATACATTGAAGTAATTTCTCCCGAATGGTTCAGACGACGTTTAATAAACAGAATAAATAAAGTAATAAGTATTTATAAATAACTTATTGATAGATATAGCTTATCTGCATATTTAAAGTAAAAAAAGAAAAAGTATTTCTGAATAATTTATAGGTGAATATGGGCTGCAATGTCCTGTGGTAAAGATTTGGCAGTTAGTAAATATGCTTATTCCTATTTTATACTAATATCTAAAATAATACGGTGATGAATGTATTTAATAAAAAACTAGAACAATTGTATTTGTCTCAAACAGACAATATATTTAAAATGTACAAAGAATTAAACCTATTGGGAATGACTAACTTTTCCTATCCACTACTCTTGCATGTTTGGGAAGAGGAATATTCCAAAGCCCCTATAAAGCTTATGATTATAGGACAAGAAACTAATGGATGGGGAGCTATATTAGAAACTCCAGATGATGTAATTTCATCAATGAAAATGTATGAAGATTTTAATCTAGGGCGTAACTATAATTCTACATTCTGGCAATGGGCACACAAAATAAACTACATGTTAGGTAATCCGGATATCAATTGTTTTGTGTGGAATAATATTTTAAAATTCGGAAAAGAATGCGATAAAGGTCATCCTGATTGGCAAGTTACAGAACATGAAAACAAATACTTTAATGTCATTTCAGATGAAATTGATATTCTAAAACCTGAAGTTTGCATTTTCTTAACCGGTCCATCTTATGACAATAATATAAGGTTAAAGTTCCCTGATGTAGAATTTGATAATTTTGGAGAATACAAGTTCATAAACGAAGTTGCACAATTAAAAAGCAAGAATCTTCCTGCTCATTCTTATCGTACTTACCATCCTGGATATGGAGGTCGCTATCCGGATTGGTATAAAGAAGTGTTTGAAATTATTTCACAAGCAGTTAGAAAAGATTTAAAAGTAGTAGATTAATCGTAAGCATCCGATAAAGTACACATTGTAGATTCATAAAACAACAAACTCTTCTTATCAACGAATATAAAGTTGATAAGAAGAGTTTGCTATTCTATTGTACCTCTATTAGACTTCAATTGGATTTTCGTTGGACTTCTTCAACTTCCAGACATCCGGAAGCAGTTCCCGGATATCTTTGCCGGAATCTTTTTCCTGATAGTATGGAAGTCTGGCAATGACATCGTTCAGCCATTCTCTCGGATTGACTTCCTGTGCCTTGCAGGTGGCAAGCAGTGAACAGATGACCGCTGTATTTTCCGCGGCCTCATGATTCCCGCAGAAGAGGAAGTTCTTTCTTGAGAGCGTCAGAGGACGTATCGCATTTTCAGCCAGATTATTGTCTATCTTTATATTGCCGTCCTTGAGGAAGGCCTTCATTCTTGGCCATAACGGATACGCATAGGAAATGGCCTGTCCCATCCGGCTTCTGCTGCCTTATAGAGATAATCTTCCGATAATTTATCATTTTTCTCTATACCTATTCCTTCCTGATACATCCAGGCTAAATGGAACATGGAATCAGGCTCTCCCATTTCTGCTGCCTTTTTGAACCAATCGGCTGCCACCTTCTCATTTTTATCAACTCCCAATCCATTCAGATAACAATTGCCAACACAAAAGTATGCGTCAGGACTTTCTTCCTCTGCTGCTTTTTTAAAACAAATGAAAGCCTTATCATAATCTACAGGCACATCTCCAAGTCCATTTTGGTAGACAATACCCATATTTTGATAAGCTCTCAGATAGCCTTGATCAGCAGCTTTTTCATACCAGTACATTGCTGTTTTCATATCCTGTTCAGTACCTTCACCACATCTATAGCAGACCCCTAATTCATACTGCGCTTCAGGAAGTCCACTCTGTGCAGCATTGCTGAAGCACGCAAAACCTTTGTCTATATCTTGTTCAGTGCCAATTCCATTAATATAACACAAACCAAGTTCATACATGGCATCGGGAATTGCATTCGCTGCCATTTCAAAACGCTTGAAAGCTTGTTCATCGCTTTGGTATATTCCAACTCCGTTTTGATAACAAATTCCTTCATAATAAGCAGCTTCCATACTACCCAAACCAAAAGCCGCCCGTAATGAGGCAAAACCTTTTCTCTGCTTCTGTTCTTTTTCACTGGATAGTAGCTCCAAGCCTTCGTTTAATAGCTTTTCTACAAGTTTTTCATGTCCCATAGTTTTAAATATTTATGGTTACTTTTATATATACCAATGCTCATCCAATGTATCTGTCAGTTCAGCCCAACGAATGATAAGAAACTTGGCATAAAGATGTGGAAATAAGCCATAGCACCCAAGAGCGTAACCCTCATTTACCTCAACCAATAATGTATCACCGCCGGAAGTAACTCCAAAATCAATGCCATACGCATTAGGAGCATTTACATAATCTTTTACCGCATTTTCAATTGCATCTGGATTATAATGAACTTTCCAATCACCTTTATACGGTCGGACATCAAGTATCTTTCCATATCTGACAAACACTCTCCACTCCGCAATAAAATCAACTGGTTCGCTGCACAACACCTCGTAATTATCATCACAATATCCACAACCCACCAAATCATGACTACTATTAATAACTCTTCCCGACAACCTTTTTCCTTCAACCGATTTGACAAATATCGGCCATTCCGTAGGACTATTCGCAATTTCATTAATAGTAGATTTCCAAATTTTCCGTCTGAGATATTTCTCCAACTCCTTTGGATAGTTTATCGCCGTACACTCTATTCCGAAATCTTTTAACCTCCGTTTAATTATGCCAATGCCACTGACAATGAGTTCTTCCTTAATATGATTATACTCTATAAGCTCTTCATATTTCCGGAAGAATATACATTCATAACCCATTGCACGTAAACCTGTATATGCGACAAACACATTGAGGTTACAAGGCAAGCCTGTTTGGTCAGATTGTAGGAATGCTCTCATTGTCTGCTAATTTTTATATAGGGGCAAAATGCTTTATCTAAAGTTCAAGGTTTATATCCCATTACAGAATAATATAAGGCATCAAAATTCTCATCTATCGTATGTCTATTTTCAATTGCCTGTTCATGATTTTTAGAATTTCTAGTTAATATTGTAACCTGAGTTATAGATTCTTTAATCATTCCTAACCACAATGGTAAATTAAATGCTGTTGGATTTCCCTGATATGCAAGAATCTTAGCAATATTTCCACATGAGGCAACTGAATAAGAAACAAAAAGCATATTATGTAATTTAATCTTATTTTTAACCTCAACATATTCCTTTTCTGCCGTCAACACAAATTTGTCGGGTCTTTTTTTACAAACTAAATGATAATACAATCTCACAATCAGTTCTATTACAGCATTTGTTGAGGACATGGAAACCAAATGTCTTAAATCATATCCCTCTAAATACATATATCGTGCCACCTCTGCTATTGTGCGCTGTTTTTCTCCAAAACTTCCAAATTGAAGCAATTGTAAATAGCTCCATCCCGGAATAGGTATTCCCATCCGAGTAAATACATCCGACAAAATATGTCCCAACCATAAAATAGGTGCAGTAAACAAATTCATAAAATTACCTTCAGCCACTTTCTCCACAACCAAACAACCGTTTTTATCTATGCAAGTAAATGTACCGGCAATTATATCTTTTATTCCCCAAACCAATCCTGCTATTGATGGATCATGCGCCAAACTATGAAGCCTGTGAGTCTTAGGCATCAACCCGGCAATGTCAGAGTCTATAGATTTATCATACGGTACTTTAAACCATTTCTCCAAAACAGTTACCCACTTAGATGCTTTCCCATTTTCATCAATACCTATTCCACTTAACATTCCAGTTAAAGAGCTGCCCTCCTGAAATAACCTTTCGCCATTTCTAACGACTACTGCATCTTTAGGAATTTTGACAAGGAAAACATCAATTATAGCAGCCAAACCTCCAGTTAAAGCAGCAACAATATAATCCATAGGCTGCATCTTCAACTCTCTGTCCGAAACAGTCTTTATTCTATTATTAGGAAACGCTTGTTCTACACACGTATTCAAATCTGAAATTGTAGCTTCTTCTTTGAACTCCAGTTTCTTCATGCCAATGCTTTCCCTTAATTGATTAATCTCATCGAACAATTTATCCACTTTTGGGGAACATTCTGCTTGATTTTTTGCTTGTTCATTTATGTCTTTTCCCAATTTAGCAGAATCTTGCTCTAATTGTTTATTTTCCTTATTAAAATTCATAAAGTCCATATTATTTCATTTTTTGAAATTCATCAATTGCTTTCCTAAGGTATTCTATAGACTCTTCCAAGTTCTTGATTTTTTTCTTATTTACTTCATTTTCATTATTTAGTCTTACCACTTCTTTTCGCATTTCATTCAAATTATCATTTAACTTCATGATAATCTCCTGCATCATTTTAGTATCCTGTTGTATTCCTAAAATTATTTCTTTCAGTACAACTTCCATTTTAGCTAATTCCGTCAATACCAATTCAGATGGGGATGCTAACAATGTTCCTATTCCAACACCTGCGCTTCCACCTATGAGTAATGCGCCACCAACTAAAACAGAAATACCTCCGGCAATACCAAGCCCTCCGGCTGCTATTGCGCCTCCACCAAGCGCAGCCATTCCTGCACTAAATGCGGCAGCACCTGCAAGACCTGGAGCCGCAAAAAATGCAGCAATAGGATTGATAAATAATAGTGCTATCACAACAGCTACTAACATTCCTGTTCCTCCGGCCAATAGAATCTTCTTCCAAAAACCTGATAAAGAACGCAATGCCTCTTGATGACGTTTCCTGAATATATCAATATATTTGAAATCAACATTCAACAGTTCAGCTATCTTTATCAAACTCAATTTTTGACTTTCATCATTTAACGATAGTCCATCAAACAGTTTTTTAAATTTTTCTATAAAGTTTTCCTTGTCAGTGTCTTTAGGCTTTTCAAGCGGATAATAAGGAGTAAATAACGTACATTCCAAAAGAACCAGATAACGCCATGCTTTAACTGTGCCTGATGTTTCTTCATTTAAGATTTGTTCCAACAACTTTTTAGAATCAAATTTGGTTATATCAACTAAGATATTATGTTCTTCTCCCAAATTATTCAAAAAATTATTGATACTAACATCCCAAGCATTAAGCCACTCTTGCTTTTTCGCTGCATCATCCAATTTACCATTAGCCTTACTACTTGCAATGTCATCCATAACTATTTGTCTTTCCAAACAGAACAAAAGACAGGTTTGTTTAAATGTCAAACCAAACTCTGAGATAAAATCTTTCATACTTGATAATTTTATTGGTTAATAATACATTTTACTTATGTTCGCTACAATCTTCTTCATTTCCTCCCTCACTTCCACAGGCTCCAGCACCTCTACTTTCTCCCTCTGCCACAACAAAGCCTGATAGAAGTTATAACTGGGTCTTACCCAATAGCTGAATATACTCCAACCATCGCCTTGCTCTGTCTCTTGCTGGGATTCATGGATGGGGCGTGCTTTCACATAGTCCACTTGGCTGCCATATACTTTCAACTTTACCAGCACCGGAGAACAATCTTCGTGATTCACCCCGAAGCATCCTTCAAAATATGTTTGTGGTTGAATACCGAGAGAAGGAATCAGTTTCTCCTTACCCAAGCTAATATTACTCATACGCTCCAAAGCATATACTGAAGGAGTTTTCCGACTTAAAGGCTCAGCCACCAGATACCAACGTTGCTCCCATGTTTTCAAGAAACAAGGAATCAACTGTTGATGAGTAAAAGTTTTTTTATTAAAAGAATGATAATCGAACTCAACAGTCACTTTCCGGTCGATTGCCTCAAGAAGAATATGCAAATGCTCAACTCCACTTGGTGCATCTTCCAGCAGAACCTGTTCCTTATGCTTTAAAGTCAGTTCTACCAATCCTTGAATATGAAAAGCGGAAAGAAGATATTTATAGAGGGTGTTGTTCTTCATAAAATCCGGATTGGTTATCGCATATTTCCGGGACTGAGGATTATACTCTATGTCAATGGCAAACGCACTGGATATATATTCCTTATAACGACTGAATGTTTTGGGAATTATTTCTCCATCATAAAGAGAGGAATAACTCCAATGTTCGTTTATTTCTTTCAGAGACAAAGGTTTTCCTCTGGAAAGAAGTTCTATTATGTACAAACATTTTTCTATCTTACTCATAGCTCCTATTTTTATGTTACAAAAGAACTTGGATAGTAAGACAAAATATGTCCTATTATACAAAAAACTTATAAGCCCCCTGAAGTCAGTATTAGATTGATAAAAAAGAAAGGCGTGAGGGCTTGTCCTGCTATTCATTGATATTCTGGTATCTGGAAAAACCGTGTAAGAATGAATATGAAGAAACAATACTCACGCCGTTAGCTATGTAGAATGATACAGCATTGGCTATACCATGTACATGCAAACAGAAATGAGCGTTACATTGTCTCTATCCTCTTACTATGAAATTTTCCAGATTTCGAATATCAGGATAAAGCAAAAAACGCTTTCTATATATCCGACCATTTCTCCGGTCAGACATCGCAAAGATAGTATTTTTTGTCAATGTAACGCTCTTGTTTTGAGTATTATTTCTTCAAATATAAGGGTTTTAGCTGTTTAATGGACGTAATTTATCAGATATTTATCATTCCACCAGTGTCCCGACATATAAGTGGGACATTCTATTCCTGATTATAAAATAGACAAAACAACTATTAATCAAGCATATACATTTATAACAATATTGTCCCACTTACGATGCTCTATTAAAATTATGATATATCTGGGACAGTGTAAGGGGGTAGTTTTTTTGCATAACCGTAGGATGGAATATTTTATATAGGTAATTGTTTCTTTTTTAAAGGTTTTTGAAGTCTCCGGAAATTTTTTATTCCACCCTTCAGGTGCTATGTATATAACTAACACTTCTAGCACTTTCGCATCCGGCTTATAATTGAAAAAAATAAAAAGAGAAGCCAAGATTTTTTATCTCAGCCTCTCCTTTTTACATATTATTCTACTACCTCAAAGACATGGAACGAATACCAAATATCTTCATTCTCTTGTAGTTCCACATAGTCATCCAAAGCCTGAACTATATCGTTTTCTGTAGGTGGTATTGTTTTTCCTACGATTTCTGAAACCCAACCGGCTGCTTCTTCTATTGTCCTAAAATACTCGCAATCTTCGTAAGAATCCAAGTAATACCTTTCCGGAAAATACTCACCACTTGAATCATTGGTATAGTACACTCCACATCCCGGTTCTTCTTCACGATAATACACTTTGATTGAAGGAAATCTTTCTTCAATTATTCCTCTGACTCCTTCCTGTTCACACCAAGCGGTAGATTGATAGATTGTAAGTACATTACTTTCCATATCATAATCATATCCGATAATTTCACCACGACATCTGTATTTTTCCCAATCACCGCCAAGTTTAGTGACAAGATTACCGAGCCACCACTTACCGAAGCCATTCTCTATAATTGAAGTCTTACGTTTTTCAATATACTTCAATACTCTATACAGTGATTTTACTTCTTTCGGTTCACCTACGCATTTATAGGTACAATCACACCAGTTAGGCATTTTCTACCTCCTTTCCATCCTTGTATCTGTAAATATTCAGATTTTCAGTAGTCATCCAATTACAATCAGACAATCTGAATCCATACTTACCCTCGATTGTTGTAAGGAATGATTCAAAGTCCTCGTAGTTTTCTGATTCTCTTAGTTCATTTTCAGTCAGCTCTATTATATTTAAAGCTCCACAGCAATAATCCAGTATCAATACATATTTAGGTTCCATAATTTTTCACTTCTCATTAAATGAATACTCGTTGCCATAGGATAAAGTCTTTTCACTTTACCATAGGCAGACATTTGATTTCTCGCATTTATATGTACTTTAATCCGTACATGATTGATTGTAACGCTAAAATGGTATCTTGTCATGCTATCGTAAAATAGTTAGGTTCATTAGGGTTGATACTGGCAATTACAGTTCTGATACCCTTGTTTATACCATTAGTCGCTTTCTTTATCTGAGGTCTAAAAGGAATTATCTTTTCTGCGCCTCTTTTCCGTCTTTTCTCTTTCATAACAGGTCGTATCTTTTAATCAGTTTATATACAGTGGATTTTGTGAAAACACAGCCTTTTGAAGATACAAAACCTTCACTGTTCAGTATCTCTGCCATTTCCTTATAGCTGTGATTCTCTTTCACCAAAGTCCGTAACATTGCAACAGCCCTCTTGTTATTGGGGTTGCTGTCCGCTTTAGCCTTACAGGTATTTATACTGTTCTGTATTGCCTGTTTGTGCTTTTCCAGAAGATGCTCGGGGTTTCCAAGTTTGAACCCTCTGCTTTTCTTTGCCTGTAATGATGCTTTAGTCCGGGCTGCTATCAGTTCAGCTTCATATTGTGATATTGCGGAAATGATGTGCAGCACCATTTTGTTTGCCTGTGGAAAATCGCAAAACACAATCTCCACGTCACATTCCAACAAACGAGACAGAAATGAGACAGATCTTGCCAGTCTGTCCAATTTAGCCACTATTAAGGTAGCACCGTCTTTTCTACATAGTGCCAATGCTTCTTTAAGTTTCGATCGGTCTGACTTGCGACCGCTCTCCACCTCTACAAATTCAGCTATGGGATTTGTACTATGCAGGTGGTTATATATGATTTCTCGTTGGGCTTCCAGTCCCAGTCCGCTAAATCCTTGCTTTTGGGTGCTTACTCTGAGATAAGCCACATATTGACTGTTCATTTTATTATCTAATTTAACATCAGTTCCATTGGTTAGACGGTCGTCAAATCTTTGGAACGGAATCGGTTGAACCCAAAAAGGGGAATATATGAGTTCTCATAAAATCCAAATTCTCACATATTCCCCGATAACACAAATTATCGTCTGCCTTATACGGCTACCTTATATATAAGTCCGTATTTTGAACAGATGTAATCATAAGATGACAAGCCATATCGGACGGTATCATCTATCACATTTACTATCTTGTCAAGCGGTACACAATCATAGACAACTCGTGATTTCTGATTGTCTGGTTTGAACGTTATCTGATAATGGCTCATTTCCTGTAGGTAACGAATCTCTACCCAACATCGTATTTTAAACAGATAAAAAGCCGTACCTTTATCTATTACCTTCAAGCTGCCTAAATCAAGTTCCCATAAAAATGGCTTTATGGAGTTCTGTATTGCATCATGCCATATCATACGGCAAATCTGCTCGTTGCGTTTTTCCTTTTCCATATCTGTCTATCCACTTTTGGGCGGCTGATAGAGTTGTAAATGTACTACTCTCCATGTCACCATCTTTGTTAATAATAAATGCTTGAAAATCATTGGAAGAGAAACATATAATCTTGTTTCCTTTGTATATTATCTCTTCCATCATCTGTAATATTCTTTCATGTAACATTCCTCACACAGACTTCCAAAATCATTCACTTCAGATCGTGTGAGAGGTTTTCTGCAATATTCGCATTCTCTGACTGTTTCATTATGCGTCTCATGGACTGTCTGATACATCGGTTTGTTGGCGTTCTTCTTTCCATAGAGGAACGCCATTTCTTCCCGTTGCCTGTTGTTTTTCTTTTTCATCGTTTCTTCCGCTTTAATTGTTATTGTTACTTCAGCTTCGGTAAAATCTTCGTCGCAGTGAAGGCATTGAAAGCTGTACCCTTCAGTTTCTGACTTTATAAGTTCTCTACCACAGATAGGGCAATGATATTCTTTCTTCATATACATTTTCTTATTCAAGAATTATTTTCACTTCTTTATTAATTCTGCCTCCTATGGGATCACAGTCAAAGCACCTACCGAAATAGCATATATTTTCATTTAAATCTTTGTCCTTATAGAAATTGTAAACCTCTTCTTTTCCTGTGCCGTAATTGAAAAGATTTTCGGTATCGCCAAAATATCTTTCTTTATCGTCTTTGAATACAGGGCGGTTCCAATCATCTATCGCCACGAATTGTAGTATAAGTTTTTTCATTGTTGGTTCTCCTATTATTTAGTTTGTTATACATAAAAGAAAAAGACCGGAGAGACATCATAATGTTTTTGTTGTTATATGATTATCTCCCCGGTCAAGTTCCGAGTTGTCAAATTGATATTACCAATGACCCTGCAACTTTCGAGGTTTTCATGTAGGGTTCAAAATCAATATCGGGGTGTGTTTTTTTGAATGCCTGCAAGTCAAACGAGCTTCTTGTTCCCGGCAGTTTTCTTGTCAGTCTCATGGTATCTGTAAACCAAGACCTGACATCCAGCATTTCCATTTCTGATAGAATATTTGATTTGAGGACACTGAGTCTTTCCTCTACTTTATTCTTTGTCTGAATCAGTTCCCTAATTTCCGATTCCTGATTTCTGATGTTTTCCGGTATGCTGTAGGGATTGTTGAATTGTTCCCCTCTCAAATCGCAGTCCATAAGCTCTTTGCAAACATCGTATGGTATCCGGTTCACAAAAATCACGTCTTTTATATGGTCGAATGTACCGTCTTTCTTCAGCTTGTTTCTAAGGTGTATTATAAAAAGTCTGCCTATTTTTGCTTTCTTGTTCTGAAGCTCAAACAGATAGGCATAAATACTAAGCTGCCATCTTGCTTTCTCCAATTTATCTGATGTCATTGTTCCATAGGTCTTTATATCGCCTATGTCAAACGTGGTATCGTCAAATCTATATACCTTGTCTATCATGCTTGCCCAGTTTTTACCATCAGTAACACAATATTCCGAGCATTCATGAACCAACCCGTGTTCTTTGCAGATTTCAATGTAATCAGCAACTTCCTGAGTCCCGTCATTTATCCAGTGTTTATCAAAATCTTCAATGGAAGCATGAACATCCGTACCGTATTCCGCTGCCGCCATCATCATTTCTTCAGGTACTCCCTCAAATTCATCAGGGAACAACTGCCTTTGAATCATTCCTGTAATTCCACTTAGCTGTTTATCTCCCAGCCAATACTCGTGTAGTTCTTCATTGAAAACCACACCGCTGTTTTTAAGTTCCATTCTTTTTGTTTCCATACTTTAAGCCGCTTTTTGAAGTTGTAATTTTCGTTCTGTAAATAAAGCCTTGATTTCAGTATTACCATTTACCTCTCCCTGATGTTGCTTATAAAGTTCCATCAATGAGTCCTGGGTTTTGCATTGTTGTAAAGCTGTCCTGATTCCTGCATATTTATCTGTTACAGGTTGTTGAACAGCCCTGTTCCTTCTTGTTCTCTTTGGCTGTTCCGATATAGTTTCTTGCATAGTGGCATTATCGTCCGCTATTTTATCAGGTATATCTTCTCCTGCATAGATGTAAAGTCCAAGCCCAAACATCGCCAAGTTTTTAACCAGACACCTCATTATCGTTTTGTTAATATCGAACATGCTTGCCGCTTCGACAGTTCTCTCTATGTATTCTTTCTTGAACTTGTCAAATACCTTGTAGGTGTATGGTTCAAGTTTCATCGCCTTATTGGAAGTGTTCATTACAGGCAACCACATTTCATGGGTTACATCATCTGCTGTAACTTCCGTATATACGATAATTCCTATCCTCTCATCTGCAAAATACGGAAGGTTGGTAATCGGATCTTTTACAATCCTATAGGTTGCGCTTGGGCAGGCTCTCTTAAATTCAGCCCAGGCATTAGCCCAACTAAGGTAGCTCAGGTTTTCTCTCTTTTCCACCTTGTCATTCATGTCAAGCGAGTAAAGAGCGTCAAAATAGATTGCTCTTCTTTCATCTGCTGTAGCTCCTTGCGGAACTGTAGGTTTAATAAATTTACACATGGTTATTGCTGTTTAAAATTGTTGTTAATGTGGTTAAGTCTCTCTTTGTATTTCGTATTGACATATTCAAGGCAAATGCTTCTGATTACTTCTGCCTTGTCCTTCTCGTTATATACATAATAGTAAGTTTGTGGATTTCCATAACGGTCGTCCCTTTTGACTGTCCCTCTAAATTCTCCTTTCTTAAAGAAATCATTAAATGGTATAAGCAAACTGGTATCTGTATTATCAAATTGGACATATACCATAACACTAGCTTTTTCTTTATAAAGCAGGATTCCCTCCACTTCTGAATTCCAATTGTTTCCGCATCTTCTTTCGGGTGCTATATAAAGTTCATAGTTCCTTGTACCGGAATTTCTCCGTCCTGTTTCTTTGACGATTCGGAGTATTGTTTCTTTTGATATGCTTGATAATTCCACCTGTGTGAGATTATTTACGATTTCAATCTTCCTTACAGGTGATGTCCTCTTGAAAAGTTCAATGTTTATGTCTGTCATTTTTTTTATTTATTGATGTAAAACAAAAAGAGAAGGCATACATCATCTTGGTTTATAACTGTGTTTTTGATAAACTTTGATAATGTACACCTCCTTCGGTATATCTCACGAAAGACTTCTTATGTCCTTCTTTAATTCAGAAACCAACTGTAGCCCTCGGTATCGTTACCTTCTATGGCTCGTTGTATTCCCAATGCAAAATCAGTACAATTCCGGTTTCTGTCAAGCCAAGTGTCTATATAGGAACTCTTGACCGCTTCATTTGCCAGTTGCAACAAATTCCAACAGGTTATAATCTCTCCTTCTTTCTTTCCAAAATTAGGGTTTGATACATAACCTTTTACCATCGCATTGACAGCCTGATCGCCTATGTTCAATGCCGGTAATGCTTTCTGTTCATTCACAGGCAGGAATTGGTATAACCTTAACCTACCGATTATCTTACAGAACAGTTCTTCGGAGATTTCCGTATTTCTCAAATTCCCCAAAAGTTCCAATGTCTCTTCCTTACGTGGATTGAAACCGCCAAACAGTTCCAAAGCCTTCTGCATGATGTCAGCTTCGGTCATACATTCTATCGTTCCTGAAAATCCGTCACACGTCAAACATAAGTTTGAACACACTCTTACTTTCCAGCCGACAAATATTTGGAACTTCATCGGAGTCTGTGGTCTGTAAAGTTTGTCCTCATTGTAAGCACGGACACCGCCGACACAAAGGTTTACAGTCTGTCCGTTAATGGTATTTGTAAGATTTCTTGCATGGGCTACCCAAGCTAACCGCTGATAGAACACTGTCTTTTCATCTTCTCTCAATTCACTTGCTTTTTTGTTCTGAGCTGATGGAACACGTCCGATAATGGGATGTGAAACCCTGCATTCGACAGGCGTGAGTTCTCCGAATACCTGTTCCGCTACTTTTGATACTACGCCGATGAAATTCTGATGTGAAATGGTCAGCGTGTTGTCACAGAATGTAGGAATTATGTTCTTGTCTGTAAGTTCTTCAAACGTGATAGCCGAAGTGTTGGATTCTATGAAATTTGGATGGTTTCCCTTTTCATCCGATGTGATTAATTCATTCCTTGTTGGTTCAATCATCATGTTTGCTGCTTCCGCTTCGGTTTGTGAAACGGCAGCTTGTTTTTGGTTCTTCTTCATTTTCTTAATGTTTTAAATTGTTGATAATCCGGTACACAAAAAAAAGCCAAGAGGTTTATTTCTTTGCTTTTACAAATAAACTTCTTAGCTTTTTTACTCCTTTTAGTATCGAAGTTGCTACCTCCAATACAGTTATTATTACATCCTGTGTCTTGTCATATTCCATCCGGTAAGACACATTATTTATTTTCAGTTGATGTATCAGCACCAACTTGACTTGTGGCAGTATTACGTTTGGATCTGCCACTGTATTTCTCTACAAGTTCTATCACTACCGAACCTGCAACGATGATTTCAGCCACATAAGCTGCAATCTTGATTCCTTGAATTAAATTTCCCATTCTCTTTTGATTTTAAATTGTTGATATTAATGTTACTATTCTCTTTTACTTATATATTATTCTCACATATAAGGCTTTCAAGGTATCAAGCATGGAATGGGGAAATAAAAAAGGAAAGCCGTCATCAAAGCTCCTCGCTCTGATTTGACTTTCCACTGTTCCATCGCTTTCATACATAAAGACTAAAGCTGTTATGATTACTAACGGTTTTCCAGCCTTCGAATTGAGTTCCTGACCATCATCTGAAATTCAGGTTCAACCCGGCATATATTTTTATCATGCTTGAAACCTATGCACTACCAATTTGATGTGCTTATGTGTTCCAAGCTGTTCTTTATCACATATAAGGGTTTAAGGTGTTTTGAAAAGGAAAGAAAAAGAAACAAATATCTTTTTCTCCTTGCCATAAATTGGAGTTTAGTTGGGTTATATGAATAAAAATGACTTAACTTTTTTAGAGTAACTTTTTTAAATCCTCTATGTCTGGCAGAGCCTTTCGTAACTTTTCCGGCATATCTTCTGAAGCCCGGTAAACTGCTACACCCATAGGTTTGTTATAGTCACGTACTGCAAATTCTACAAAAGTTTGGTTCATTTCTCTGCATAAAATAATACCTATTGACGGATTTTCATGAGATTTCTTTACATATAAGTCTAATGCAGACAAATAAGAATTTAATTGTCCTAAATAGGAAGTCTTGAATTTACCTGTTTTCAACTCAATAGCAACCAAAGCGTTTAATTCTCGATTGAAGAACAATAGGTCTATAAACATTTCTTCTCCTGCAACTTCTAAACGATATTGATTTCCGATAAATATGAAATCTTGTCCAAATGTCATGATGAATTTTTTAACATTGGCTACTATTGCTTTTTCAATGACCCTTTCGTTTATATCTTCTTCTTGTTCGTTCAATTCTTCAATGTTTATAAAATCAAGTAGATATTCATCTTTAAATGTATTAATGGCTTTAATAGCTTGGACTTTATTCGAGATAGTTTGGGTAAAGTTGTTTGGTAAACTTCCATTGTTCCCATACAAATCAGCTTTTAAAAAGTCTCTTAATGTGTATTTGTTCCAGAATCGTGTTGCGCATTCGTGAATATAAAAAAATCTTGCATCTAAATTCTTAGTTTTTGATAGAATTTCAATATGATGAGTAAAGCCGATTGAGAGAAAATCATCCCAGTTAAATTCGTCAGCCATCGGCTGGGGGGGTGGTGGCCGGGGGGCGAGCCGCGCCGCGGTGGTGGGCGGCTGCGCGTCGACGTCGAACGTGCTCGCCGGCAAGATGTTCGATATTCCCGTGTCGGGCACCCATGCCCATTCATGGGTCATGGCGTTCGACGACGAGCTCGAGGCTTTTCGCGCCTACGCGAAGAGCTTCCCGACCAACTGCGTGCTTCTCGTGGACACCTACGATGTCAAGCGCGGCATCGACAACGCCATCACGGTCGGCCTCGAGATGCGCGAGAGGGGGGAGCGCCTTTCGGGCATCCGCATCGATTCGGGCGATTTGGCGTGGCTTGCGCGCTACGCCCGCGAGAGGCTCGACGAGGCGGGTTTGACCGACTGCGGCATCGTGCTGTCGAACGATCTGGACGAATACACCATCAAGTCCATTCGCGACCAGGGTGCCCAGGTCATGTCGTGGGGCGTGGGCACCAAGCTCGCCACGGCCTACGACCAGCCTTCCCTGGGCGGCGTGTACAAGCTTTCGGCGACGCGCGCCTCTTCCGACGATGCGTGGTCGGCACGCCTCAAGGTGTCCGAGCAGTCTTCCAAGCTCACCCTTCCGGGCGTTTTGGACGTGCGCCGCTATCGCTTCGCGGACGGACGTCTGGCGGGCGACATGGTGTTCGACGTCAATGAGCCCATCGACGAGAACGGCACGATCATCGACCCCGCCGACCTGCTGCGCTGCAAGGAGCTCGGCGGCCTCGAATACGAGACGCTGCTCGCCCCGCTCGCGCGCGGGGGCGAATCGGTGCTGCCCGACGAGGAGCGTTCCGCCCAGGCGGCCCGCGGCCGTACGATCGAAGGCCTCCGCCATCTCGATGAATCGCAGAAGCGTTTTCTCAACCCTCATTCGTATCCGGTAGGCCTGGAGGCCGGGCTGTGGCATCGCCGCGCCGAAATGGCAGCGTCGCTGCGCGCGGCCCGAACTCCGCTCCGTTAAGAATGCGCGCGTATTCCGAGCAGCGTCCGGATGCTTGCGGTGGACTACAATATCGATACGAAAGGCCGCGTCGTCTTCGGGCGGCGCTTCGATAAGGCAGGTGCGTCATGATCAAACTTCTTACCGATTCGGTGGCTTCCATCCCGGCACATGATGCCGAAGCGATGGGGATCGATGTCATTTCCCTTTACGTCTACGAAGGCGATGTAGAGCACGTCGACGCCGAGATGGACCTCGAGGCGTTTTATGCCAGGCTTCCGCAGATGTCCGACGACATTCCCACGTCGTCGCAGCCTTCGCAGCAGGCTTTCGAGGAATATTTCG